>JAAUYL010046687.1_pt1 | contig 19693 bp, 12 predicted proteins | sample 7278011 | NCBI WGS metagenome assembly JAAUYL01 (sample SAMN14350225, study PRJNA611818) | marine sediment metagenome | isolation source: surface marine sediment (1.8m) | place: French Polynesia: Moorea | collected 2018-08
GCTCCTCTTGCAAATACATTTTCACTTTTCAACCTTGCTCCACTTGATCAAAGAAAACCACCAGCACACGTCTAATTTTAACCAAGCTTCTCGACTACCATTCAAAATGACGGCTGCTTTGGCCTCAAAGAGGATGCCAGAATTGCGAGGCCGCCCGAGGCTGCTTCGTAGAGTTTCGAGGTCAGCCTCAGCCTCGAGATCCCTTTTCCCATTGACTGCTGGCTTGAAGTTGGATATTTTGGCAACGTGCAGAACTTTTGCTTGAAAACCCTGCATCGGGTTTGCTTTTGCATTTTGGCCAAGCTTTCATTTTGAATTGTAGAGTGCTCCTCTGCATGTTTCGAATATTCTCGCCTGGTGACAAATTGTCCTTGATGCCGGATATGGCAGGTTTCCCTTCAATTCAATAAAGCTCCCCCTTTTCCTGCGCCGAGCACATGCCATTCAAAACTTGGTAGTCGTTTTGAAATAGAGTTCAAAGCAAAATTGAATATGTGCACAACTTTATTATTTGGCAAAATGGGTGAGTGAATTTTGAACTGCATCATCGCTAAACAACCATGGTCTCTGTCTCAATTATTAGTGCTAGCAGTGTCATCTGATTTCTTAAAAAAAGAAAGGTAGATACAAAAATAAACATTCCAGATACCACCAAGGCACTTCAATGGCTTTGCTGTTTCTAACACGAATAGTAGATCTAGTACACATATCTAAACGTAGGTGAGTATGCGAGACTCACAATGGCGCAATGCTGTTTGCTTTAAGCACACACACTTCCAAACTCTCTTTCTCTCTGAAGCATGCAGTTTGCACATCATACATGTATAAAACCATATTGTTCGGAGAATATGTTATTGTTAGCTATGCTAAGGTTCCTATAGATTTATTTTTAGTGCCATAAGGGGCCTAGATTTTGAATGAATGTAAATTGTTTGTTCTTCTGATTGACCCAGTAAAAGTATTTTAGAAAGCAACCACATTTATTTAAGAACACCTCCTACACTATTTCCCAAAAGTACACCCTCCAACCATCTTCTTGGGTATAATAAGCATTTCCTTTATTAAAACACACAGCTCCGCCAGAACTAAGTTCTCGCTCAAGGCCATAGAAGCAATTTCTTTAATTGTAACAGGAGAAAGCAAGAGAAAGGACATTCCATGTTAAACAGCAGAGCAGCATTATTGTAGATGGAACATGTCTCCTCATTATTTTATACATCTTCGTGTCCAAGCAGTTGATTGCCTAATCAGCAATCTCAAGGCTTCTTCCGGCCTTGGTCTTTTGCCAGATAACAAAGGCTGCTCCCACTTGTTCTTGGCCTTTACGAAGGGAGAGGAGAAAGATATGTTTGTTCATAATTGCACTGCAGCCTTGCAGCCTTGAAGGTTACGGCAGTAGTTAGTAGTTACAAGTTTGGCTTTAGGTGTGGCCTTTATTTTCGGACTCATCAATATCAGTCAAAGTCATGACATTACAACATTGTGCGTAAAGGCCAACTAGATCCTGATCAACATTGATGGTTATTAGCAGTTCATGGGATTGCTAGGCTGAAAATAACCATGTAGCAAGAAAGCCTAACATTTTGTCATGCCACGGATCGTTTTGTGAGAACATTACTGCTCCACTGTGCATTCGATTATATGTGGGGTGGGAGACTCTACTGCTAGCTTTTCTCATCTACTTTACAAATGGCAGTCATTTTTGGAAGAATGAATCCATGACAAGACCTTGCTAATGTTTGATCTAGATTGTTGCTTCCCAAAGAAAGCTTCTCTGTTTGGCAAAAATCAACCCCTCTCACCCTAAAAATTACACCTTTTACCAATGCCTAAATGGTAGCCTAGTGTAATAACTTTCAATAACACTCATAGCAGGTTAGTTTCGTGCCCAGGAAAATTTGTCAAATCCAATGGATTAACGTTAAGCTCTGTGTAAATCACGTTAGCTTACTGGTTTTTTTTCTTTCTTTAGCTCTAAATAGGCATGTCACATAAGCTCTGTGAAAAATCCCCCCTCTAAGTACTTGCTTGACATTGCTTTCAAAAGAATTTTATCGTCGTCCTTCCTTCTTATTCAATGTCCATATGCTCTGACATCCATCTGACCATTGGTTGCAGGCAAGATAGGGAGATCTAAAAGTCCTTTGATGTGGAAATTGGCTCAAAAGAAAAGCAAAGGCAAAGTATTACAGTATAATGGTCTCCATGCATCCATCCGGAAGTCTTTCGTTTTTTTCTGGATCATCTATGGAACGATCAAGATCCATACTTCCTGGAACATCAATGTCTTACCTGATTTCACAGGGGATTGCCACTTGTCCCAGATGGACTGTCACTTCACAACATGAACACAAGTTTGATCCAATATGTTAACACTATTAGTTGACCACCATCACTGACATTTGTCATCAATGTTATTGTGATTGCTGGTTGGATACACTCACATCCATATACCAGTCCGCACTCTGCCGCGAACTCGTCTTGACTAAACCAGTCCTATGTAGAAGTACAGAAGCAAAACTAGAAGAAGAAGAAGCAAGAACCGTAGAGCCTTCGGAGCTTTAGGAGATTCCTTCTATACATATATTTAGTTGCCATAGCCTCCGCCTCCTCCTACTCCTCTTGCTGCTGCTTCTTTATAGTACCAGTATTGCGCCACCAACCTCGCCAACCTCGAACGAACGTCGTCCTCTCGTCCTCAACACTCCCGAGGGGAACTCCGTCGCCGCCGTGTACAACGTGTACTTCGTGGACTACATAGCTACATACAGCTCTGGCGGCAAAGCTCAGATCTTTCTTACCAGAGAGAAAGTAGCAATGGTATATACAGAAGAACTGCTTCTATAAGGACATGGACGATTTTAGTACTACATAGATATAACAGAAGAAGAGTCACACAGAACTCTGAGGGGACCCCCTAAACACTAGGCGAACATTCTCCGTAGATCATTACTAATAAGATATGTGTGCTGGGTTTTGCATGCTTGCACATATGAAGTGGTGGAGGAGGCACACTTCTGTGCAAATATAATAAGCCAATGCTGCTATCCTAATCATGGATGTTTTGACAGTCATCGGCTCAGGGGATAGACAAGGGTGTAGGATGTGCTGGACTTGGTTTGGAGCAGAATATTCATGATGATCGGAATTAAGGGAGGGGGTGGGGAGAACAGTAAGACCGCCAGACGGGAATTATTATATCACGCAAAAACGAGATCAGGGAGAGGCTATAGTCTGATGATAATGTTATTAGCGCTGGCTTCTCCCACATCAACCCTTTCTTCCTCTTTTGAATATGTCCCTCAAAGATCCATTCAAAATGGTCAGGGATTTTTTCCAACAGAAGGCAGGCATTCTTGGCAAGTCTGAAATACCATCTCCATTTGCAAAACAGACGCGTTGCAGTCAATATTTTTTGTGAAAACATCGACCACTTTGTTCTTCCTCTCTCTATTTTCTGTGTGAGCACTAAAAAGATTTTGCAAAAGCATACACACTTTTTAATTGTTTGAGTGGTGTACTCGAGATCATTTTCAACATCAAATGTTGGTTGAAGGTGGTTTCTCAATTCTTCTCTCTCCCCTTCGAAGAGTTTCATTCTTTTCCTTCAGCAATTCACCTCAATTCGGCCGTTAAAGTGCGCTTCCCATCGCTCAAGTTGGCGGACATGGGTTGCTTTAAAAAACTCACATTTGCGAAGATTGCGAGCCTATTCCAACCCGGCTTTAGAAGGAAGAATATTTGAGGAAAGCCGGGTAAAGGAGCAAAGGAGAGAGAGGAGAGATCGTGGGTCTTAAAGCCTCAGACAACGTGGAGGAGGCAAGATTGGCCCTGTTCATCTGTCAATGTTTGGAAACTGGTTGACATAATCCATGCCAATGTCATTGCAAAACCATCTGGATCTTTCAGGAGATTGCAAACATTTCATCACATTGATGACCAAGTCAATATTGACCAAAAAGACATGGATGGTGTGTGGTGGCTAGGGAAAAATCTAGAAATATTTGGATGCCTTCTTCTCCTTCTTTCCCCAGCCAAGAAAAGACTCTCCTTGCTAAAGAACCATGTTAGCAACTTCCATGGAGCTTGGCGAAACCGGAAGTAGTCAATCTTGTGAAAACATCTATTTCCTGCCTGGGAGATAAGTTATAACTAGTATTTTATCTATCTTACCAGAACCAAAAAAAGGCCACCATACCTAAAGAGAAAGCAGAGTGTAGCAGCAGCAACCTTTAAAGTAAGTTGGGGAAAAGATAGCGAAATGGAGAGATTAACTTTTTCCCCCTATACCTCTATACACTGTAGCTCTCTCAGTCAAGGCCACAAAAAGACCGAAAGGCCAATATCTTGTATACCAAAAAAAACTAGGAGCAGCAGGCCCACCATTCAGATCGACGTGCTCTGATCACAGCCTCCTCCTCCTCCTCCTGCACAAGAACATTTTTGAATGGTTTGGGATGGTGGGTGCTAGACCCTGGACGCTGGTCCATAGGTTTTTATTGCAACCTAACGCGAAACCTTTTTTTTGCAGGAAGGTCAGAAAAGTTGCCAGTTTATTCCCTCTTTCTCAGTCTACCCCACCAACTTTTTGCCATGGCATCAGCAGCATTTAACACTAGTTTCATAAGTAAGCACCGGGTTTACCACCTGATTTTCGGTTAGTAGGGTTGCTCAGCGCTGCGTTTACCGCAGTGTCATTGATCCTTCTTTGGTTGGCTGTGGATAAATCGAAAATGCAGAGTTGTGACTGGTTTTTTGCAAGATGGCCGCCAAGTGAGGTTTCAAAAATCACAGCCCAGCTTGAAAAATGTGTTTGAAGTAAAGGCTTATCGTAAATCTGCTGCCATAACTGTTATATGAAAAGTAAAAGTTACCGTTTCCAAGAGTCCAACCAAGGCCGAAAGAAGCATTTTATTTTTGCTGCAATCTCAAACGTTGCTTTTCTATGGATCTTCCGGCCATTTTGTTTACAAACAAATCCCCCCCCCCCCCCCGTCAGCTGTTTGTTGTTGTTATTAACCTAAGTAGGTCACACTCTCCCACCTTAAAATAGTGGGCAGGAGCTAAAAACCGGCTATAAATCTTGTTATGGAGGATCTTTGTCAGCTACTAAAGGACTATTTTGGATAGCAGATGGCTACATTTTTTAAGGAAAAATATAACCACCTTAGCAGACTTTATATATTCATATGCCCAAAAAATACCACGTTCACCTCGTTTAAGGCTAAATAGCTCTAGAGCATGCGAGGCCGTTAGATCCCCGCTGCTCCCTAAAAATTGAGGCCATGTGGGAGCGCAATGAGGTCGGCACCTTTTCACGCAACCTATCAAAAATATGGTCCTTTACTCACACAATTACCTCACAAGTAAATACTCATATGTGGAGGATTTTTTGGCTGCCAAAACCTAAGAGGGGTCATCTGCATATCCTCTTTTATATCAGAGCACAGGTGGTAGTCATCTTGTGTAGATTTGTTTGAAACATGGATATTTTCCGTGAAACTGTGCACCTGATCTTGGTCTCTCAGAACTTACATTTTTGGCACCCCTGTGTTTGACTAAAAGGTGCCAAGCCCTTGTACGTTGTGCAAAATCCATTTATGTATGGTTTAGAAAATGGAGAGCTCTCCAAGACTAACCTTTCACCGTCCCAATCAAGGATTATATAGGGAAAGGTTAGCCTGAAAGGCCTTGTCAAGTATAGACATGCAGTGCATCACATTATGCATGCGAGCGACCACTGCAGCAAATTGCTTTTGAATCGAAAATCACGTAATTTTTCCGTCACCGAAAATATTTCGTTCATTTGCAAATTACGAGACAATCTCGCTTTCTTGGGAACGCGGTGAACGAACCCGAACAGTTTTCCGTTAAACTGAGAAGTGAGAAGAATTTGCAATTAATGATTAGCGAGCTGAGACTCATTCAAACTCAGTCTCAGTTACAGGAACTCACTTTGTTTAAGCTGAGCTGAGCAAGTCCCATCGCTGCTCAGTTTCTTCGTTCAACGCTTACGCAACGGTTAACGGTTGACGGCGGCTTACTCTCAGTTTGAATTTGAATTTTGAAAAGGAAACAAGACAGTTTGAAAAGTCCCCGCCAGACCCAAAAATCAGACGATTGCGATCACGATCTGAACACGCGTTACAATCCGGACTCCGGAGAATTTGTTCGGTCGATGGTGTAAGCAAAGTGCTGAAAGTCGTCGTCATGATTTCCCAGAATCCTAGCTGAACGAAGGTAAGACCAAAAACTTTAATTACTTGTCAAATTTTGTATTAGCAAGCCCGGCCCCAAGATTTCAAGTTTCTCGTTGCCTGTTCTAGCCTTTTAAAAGGCAAGATTTGCTCTTTTTGAAGTTCCAAATGTCTAAAGAATATCCTGATGTCTTCAGTGTCAGTTCTAAAAGAAAGGTTTCGCGATTGGAAGCTGACAAGTTCCGGCAAAACCAAATCGTAAATGCTTTCTAATTTTTGAGGTTGCGCGCGTCTGAGGCATGTTGTTCCGTTAAAGCAAAAAGTCTGAAAATATTTGGTCTCCGGATTTCCAGTAAAAACGAGTAAAAAAAGGCTTTGTTTTAAAATCATGTATATTTCATTTTATCCTGTACTTTCTTGTACTTTTTTGCTGAGATAATGATTCTTATTTAGTTAAATTCTCTCAATATCTGGGGAGGAGAAGAGTGATGTAGCAAAAAAGGAACAAAACTCACATATTTTTCATTCGTTTTTAATAATGTTATTATGATAATTTTAAATTCTTTGTAGAATGCCTTTTTATGTGTCTGAGCTTTTTTTCTGCGGCATGTGTGTGGTTTTTAGAAAAGATTGTGGCAGTTTTCAATCGTTGCTTTGGCTACAATTCCTGTTGAATATCTGGCAACACTTTTTTGTCTGTGCAAAAATCTTCTACTATTGCATTGAAACCATCTTTTTTCGTGCTACTAACTTGGCTTTTTCAGCAATCTTTTGACGATATGTTTCTTCCATTCTGAGCTACCAGATTGAACCTATGCATTTCTTTAGACAATTGTGCTAGTTGTAAATGAAATGTTCTGAAATTGGCACTAGTGTAAGTTTTTTGTTTTTTTGTTGTCTGTGAGTTTTCAAAATTGTAATCCCGAATCTTGTCATTTTCCCTCTGTAACTTCATCATTGTAGCACCCATCAAAACCTCGAGTTTACTTTTTTTTAATACTTGGCTGTAAGTTCATAGAGTTAAAACAGACAAATGATCATAAGTAGGATCTCAATTTTGGAAACCCGGCAACGTTGCTATGTGATGGCAGTTTGGCTGTTCTGTTTTCTACTTTTCAAAGATTTGATTTGAATACAATTCGTGAGCACCTCAATATAAAAAGTCGGTTGCATGAACGCTGCTAATCTATCTACCAAGTGAGTCTCTCTCTTCTTTAAGCTAATAATCTGATTTTGTTCAGCTCAGTTGATAGCCATGCTTCTCTTTGATTTGGCATTCTTATCTTCTAGTCGTAGTAAATATTAATCTTCTTTTTCTCTCCTCCAATTGAAATTAGGAGAGTTAATCTGTACAGTCATCATATGTGGTCATATATAATCAGCATGTCATCAGTAATATCCTCTTAGCATTAGCAATAATAATAATCTAGCTTTTTAACTGGATATATGTGGATAGTAGCATTATAGTGTATAGTTGTAATAGTATAGTAGTATGTAGTTGTAGTGTAGCTTGATCACAATGAGATTTGATTACATCAATTCAGATATTATTCATGTAGAGACATGTTATTGTAGTTGACTTGAACTGTGTGTCCATTAGAAATGTCACTAGTTTTGGCACTAAGAGTCAAAGACATCTTTGTTATGGTAGCCCAGTTTTCGAGCCAGTTCATGAACAACCTCTTTGAACACTATCGAGTCAATGTTCTGGCCAAGCATGTACAGGAGGAACCAGTCTCCCATCTTTGTCTTCTTGATGATAATGTTGATGCACTCTTTCTTCACCAGTCGATACCGGATGTAGAGTAGGTAGGCCCGCATCCGGGGTGAGAAGATGACAAACACTCGGTAGACAACAACCAGGAACGTCAGGACGAAGAGGAGCAGAAGCCAGAACCACAGGAAGATGTAGATCTTCTCATTGACAATGTTCAGTGGCAGGATGCACATGGCATCATGTTTTTCAATCTCGCCAGACGAGCCAAACTTGTGGAACGTGCACTTTGTCATGCGCGGAAAGATGTAGACCATGGGATCGATGCGATCCTCCTGGTCTCGCTCAGCAAATGAGATCACTTCAATGCCAAAGGTAAGGAATGTGCCATCAAAGAATCGGTCCATCAAGAACATTTGACCTGGAATAAAAAGAGAGACCAACATAGACCAATCATTGAGCCCATTGATGATTGTTTACTTACCGAAAACGTTGAGCAATGCAAGAAACTCACAGAAGAAGTATCTGTAAGCCCAGAAGTTGTGGTTTTTGAGGTTTGCATGTAGGTAGTCAAGCAAAAGTTTCTTCTTCTGCCTCTTCTCGGCCTCAGTGATGATGCCCATGTCGAGGTCCATCTTGAGCGCGTTGATCTTCCCTCCCTCCCAGTTCTTCCATAGCCATCGAGGAATGTAAAATAGGATTGACTGCAAAAGAATAAGAAAGAAAACGTTGTTAGCAAACTGGATTATTTGAATATGGAGGGTCTAAATCTGGAATCTGGATAGATTAACCAAAAACTGCCCATTAAAAGGATTGCTAGATTTCATGCCGGCACGATATCTTTATTTGGCCATATGAAAGTGAAATCAACTTTCTCTACAAATATATGCTTAGACATATCGTGATGTCATTCTAGCCTCTTGGGACGTACGCATCTACATATGAGCATACATGTGATACTTTTATGTGAGCAAACTTGTCAGATGCTGGGGCAATAACTGTCCCACGGCAAAGGCCAGCAGCCTTGTTTATGTTGACTGTGCTCAAGTGGAGAAGAGCTCAGCCTCAGCCTTAGCTCTTGGCCTTTTTGGCCTTGCCTTTTGGCCTTCCCTGGGGGCCAAGCTGAGCCGTGATGTAGCTTTCTTTGCATATTCAGAGAGATTGAGTTTACTGAGCTTCCTACTTAGAAACACTGAAGCTAGTGCTAGGCCCTGCTTCAGATTATGTGGGGTGATTTATGCGATTGACTAAAGGAATTTGCCAAATTGCCCTGGGAGATCCCCTAATGCCTGGTGTTCTTAATTTGATTGTTTCCTCGTAGATTTTTAAGGCAATTAATGCAAAGTGACCAGGACATATCTTTGTACACAGGCCATCTTATTTTATGTGAAATTGCAAATGTATCCACATCCAAAATATTGCTCAGACTGCCTCTATTTTATTTACATTAGAGAAGTGTCCGTCTTTACCTCGTTTTGTCAACAAACATAGGCCCCGTCGTGTTTCTTTCCTGCTTTCAGTTTTTTGCCTCTATCCCAAAATCTGACACACAATTTGCGAGCCCGCCAAAATTTGTATACACAAACGTTAACCTCTTTTTTAACCTGACTAGCTATAAAACGCTCGAGTTTCAAACATGACCTTAAGATCCTAAAATGTGGGCAGACACTCACCACATCACAGGGAGAGCATTAATTCTACACGGTTTTCGAAACTCTAGGAGCCGTGAAAATCCTGTGAAAGTAGAAATAAATGCAATGCACGAAATTTTTCAGGGCCATTTCGTGTCCTAACAAGTCGTAACATGTTAGGAATCTGTCTGATTTTGAAAGCCACAGCATCAATTCCCTAGAACCTTTTAGGCAAACGTGAGTATTTTCATCTCAGATGGACAAGGGATACTCTTGATTTGGATTCGGAATTGCAGTCCCAATCCTCTGAAAAGGAGATTGGAGTGGAGGGGAACCGGAAGCGGAGGGGTTGGAACAAAGCTGGAAAGCAATATGATTTGATGTGCGATAAGGCCAATACAATTTGGCTATGCAGATGGAACAAGTCCAGCAATGTGAAATAGGCTTGGAATTCTGTGGGTAAGATATTTTTTCCAGAAAAAGTAGAGCAGCGACTGTTGTCATCGCCAGCGTCCATTTTCAGCAACTTGCCTCCTTTGTAAAATTGGAGGGTGGCTTTCTTAAAAACAGTCGAGACAAATTGACCCGACGACAGAATTGTTACATTTTTGTGCCGGAGTCTGAGGCAAAAAAGAAGTGTAAATTACTCAACTACCGGCTAGTTTCGTTGGAAACACCACGTCTTTCGAAATTTATTTGTTTGATTGGCCTACATTTGGTTCCCGGCGGAGATCCGCCGGTTCGACGTTAATCAAGCCAAGAGTTTAAGTTTGTCTTTTTCTACTACCCTTAGTCATTAACTCAAACCAATGTGGGATGATGTTATCGAATGGGATCAGGAGCTAGGGAGAGCCATCTTCTGTTTGCACTTGACAAATTCACCCCCTTCCCTTTTCAAAAGAAAAGTCCAATTCTGGGAAAGTGGAGCACCGACAATTTGCCCCAAAGTTTCGCCCCCGATTTTGATTCTGCCTTGGGGGCAATTGTCGTGTAACCCAAAATGGGGGATAAACAGAAAAGAGAATTCAAAATTGCCGCCTTCCTTAAGCCATATTCATCAGTTCACTGACTCGTCATTGGTTGATTATCTCGGTCTATCCATTTTTAATCCATGAATGCTGTCATCTGATTGGTCCACGATAATCATTATTTAAAATTCAGCCATGACGGGGGCAAGGGGGCAAGTGTCAACCCATAATACACGCAGATTGCAAGAGAATCCGAAATAACATTCCAAGTTAAGAGTAGGGTGCCCAGGGTTCAAATACTTAGGCTGCGATTCATCAGGGTTGGATATTTAATTAAAGCTTAGCATATAAGCGACTCTCAGCCTGTTTTTAACCATAGCTTGATTGCAAAATGTAAATGAATTCTAGGGGGGGAGGAGGAGGTGGAGGTGGCAAGATGGAAACGGTGGAAGCTTTGCATAATAAATGATGGCTTTGATTTGTGAATTGGGGTGATTCCCCCTATGGGGAAAAATAGGCGAAAAACATTATTGCGACACAATCGACATTATTTTCAGTTACTTTTGCTCATTCCTGAAAAAGAAAAGTACCCTCCTAACCTACCCTTTAGTTCGCTTAACTTAACGATGAAGTCTACTAAAGTCTCTTGAAAGTAGGCTAATTGCACAGGCAAACTCAAAATACGCGCGTTTTCTCGCTAGCAGTCGTAAGTATCTCAGAGTAAAAGCAAGTGCCAATTCTTGGAGCCGAGACGAACTTTCAAGTGAAAGTCCGGAATTTGGGCTTTTTTCCGGATTTTTTGGCTATTTTATAAGTCCTACAGGAAGAAAAAGTTTCAATTTAATTTGATGCTGCGTATAGCGGGTTTCATACCTCGGGACATCGCGCAGCAGAGCGCCCATGTGCTTTACCCGGTTTCATGTACGAGTTTAGGTAATGTTAATTAACAGGGGGAATTTAGTGCAGATGACGGGGAATTTTTGGTTAGAGAGAGGGCTTTTCCGGGTTGGAAAATACTAATTTAACTTTTTCCATTTTGCCAAGTTTCACGCTATAGCCAACCACCATTCCAAAAATACTACAGCTCAGCAACATCTTGAGAGAGATTTTATAAGCTTCTAAAAATAATTAGACTAAGAATTTTCCTAGTCGGACATAAGTTTCTTCTACTAAACCTAGAAGGATCCTAGGATCTTACTGCCAATGGGATTGCTAAGAATAGATTAGAAAGCTGTCCCATATCTGCTAAAATAAACTTTGACAAAAAAGTTTTGCGTCCGCCGAGAAAGACATTTTGTGGGCTATGAATGCACAACCAACCCCCTCCCTCCATTTTCAGGATTAATCTTGACTAAAAACTAAAAATCCTTTCTTGCTCTCCCTATGTTGTTTTGAATTTTCAACATGTAGCAATTGTTCTGGAATCATGTGTCAGCCTTGGAAATTTGAGCGGGAGCAAATTTTTTCCTTCAAAAATACGAAAAAGAAAAGGAGATGTCATGTTTTCATTTTTTCCGCCTCCTCCTCTCAATCTGGTGCCTCGACTGCTCTTTGAAAAATCGTCACAAAAAAGCGCTTGTAAAGTGTCAAAATACACCTGTTTTTTGTTTCAAAATGACATATTTTCTATTTTATCCCCAATGTAAGGAAAGTGAAAGCCGAGACGTCTCTCTCTACATTTAAGGAATTGGGATTATTTTTTAGGGGGACGTTTTGTTGAAAAAATGCCGCCCGCCGCTCGCGGAACTTCGGAACTTTTATTGGCCGTTCTCACGCAACCTTGAGTGCATTTTTCCCCCATTGGACAAAACGAACGGGCTGACAACAGAACATGCATTTTGGGTACTTGTGGAATGCCGAGTCGGGCTGGGAATCGCCTCTGTCGGACAGTGTAAAATATATCTTGCAGGGAAAATTCCCCGCCAAGAAAAACTTTGGGAGTGTTTTTTAAGTCTAGCATTTTCAGCTGCGGCCATAAAGGATTTATACGGTGCAACTTTACGAGGTTTTGCAAGGACAGAAAGAGATGCTGAAATTGTTGTAATATGGGCAATTTTTTGCTCGCGGGTTAAGTGGTTGTCGAGCACTTTTGCATTTTTCCCGCGGGAAATTTTAAATTCACCCATATGGGGAAACGCTAATTATCTGGCTGTCTGGCTTCTTTTCTCTCTTTCTTGAGAACCTGCGAAATTATCCGCCCGTTTTGAAAAGTCAGAAAACCGTGAAACAAAGCAAAAAACGCGCGCCACGGTCCACGTCGTGTGTCTCAAGATCAAAATCAGGAGTTTCTAAGAAGTTTAGGCAAAACTTTTTTTCGCAACGCTCCACACTCTGCTGTCCAAAAATGCAATAACAAAAACTAAAACCTGAGATCGCAAACTGTTTCCCCTCCCATCTCTGGAAATTTGGATACAAGTTGTTCAGCAAAACAGTTCAAGTTTTGGTCCAGCTCAAAAAAGACCTGGTCGACCCTGTATTTGAAAAAGCCGGGCCTGGAATTTCAAGCTGGGGTCTAGCTACGCCAAAATTTTATGCAGCAACTGTCAGTCAGAGCCTTGTGTTGTGGTGGAAAAGATTCAATTTTCTGTTTCTTTCGCGGTCTTTTTTGCAGTTTATGCACATTTTTCAATCCTTGACTTTGACTTTGAAATCTTGTTATGTTACCATACACAAAAGCAAAGCAAAGCAAAGCAAAGCTTCACGCTTGAACGGACGTTTGCCTACGAGATAGAGTTTGTCTATTATATTGTGCAAAAATCCACTCGGAGTCCAACATTTAAGAACAGGTCTTTTTTTAGTTTTTTTCCTGGCTTGACCTCCTTCCGGTTTCCTCCCTCCAAAGTTGATAACTAACGTAAGGACACACTGGCTCACTGACTTCTTGTACAAATTATAGGCCATCTTTTAGGTTCCTTAAACATGCTGCCGGGCTAAATTTAGCACCAACCCCCCCCCCCCCCCCATTTATTTCTAAGAAGCTAACAGGGGAACCTTATCATCAATGTCCAAGGATTGTTAAAGTCAGAGCTGGCCAGGGTCTCCGTTTTGTGTGATGTCATCAGCGCCCATCATAGGACTGACAGTTTAATGGGAGCAGCTTTGTCCCCTGGATTACTTTTGAATTTACAACCTCCACACATGCCTTCAAGTCTTCTACATGTAGTCAAGAATGACATAATTAATGGCTTTAAGACAAGGCCAATCCAACATGAAGCATTGTTTTGGAACCGGATCCAGGTCCGACTGTAACTGAGAAGATATTTATTTGCTTTGCATGCATGGTTTTTAAGTGAAAAGTGACACTCAATCTGACAGGCTTTTAAGAAAGAGAAAAGGGTGAATTAGAGACAGACCTAGAGATACCAATATAAAAGGAATGCCACTAGCTGGCAGTATCAGTATCAGAGCCATTTTTCTGATGACATACCATCATATAGCTTTAGGGACCCCCAAGCAAGAAACAACGCGGGAGGAGCGCTATTTGCTGTTATTGTTATTGGACTTTATACGTAGTAATATTACTCTGTTACATGAGACCTACCTTTAGCTTCTAACTTGACAATGCTAGCTAACAGAGGGGGTGCTTTGGAGGGAGCTGGTGTGTCCCCCTACTAAGACAGAACTATATCACCTTATCTATGTTTACCTTTGCCAAGAGGAAGATACCTAAGTTTTTGACCTCTCCCTCCTCTAAGAAAATTGTGCAAGGCTCTGCTCTGACCTTAATCTCACTTCTGCTGCTACTACTGTTAATTTACAGCAGCAGCAGAGAGAAAAATGTAGGTGAGGTATGATGACATCATCATGGAGCACAGGAGACCCCCCATAGCATTTCAATCTTGACCCAGAAAAAAAACATGTGGTTGCTACATAAGTATGTTACATGTCAGTAATGCAAATAATTATTCCCCCATGCGATGCATAGACTTCTGGTAGTCTTTTTGGTGACACCCAAAACTCAACGGTAAATTGGATGGCAGGGAAGCCATATATGCTAGGTGGACCCTAGAAACCTAAAGTCAAGTGTATTTATTACATGGAGGGAACAGGGGTGACTCTGCAACACTAATAAGCTAGCTAGAGTTTTGGGGAGGAAGACTAGAGGAGGTTGAAGTTGAGTCGAGTCTTGAGTCCCTTTGAAGTTCGAGAAAGAAAGAAAAGGCTTGAGGCTTTTGCCGACCTCGTTCCGACTTATTTGTGTTGTGAACTGTAAGAATTTTGATCTGAAGAGGCAGCTAGCTAGCTAAAATAGAGGGGGTGAGACTCTATAAGCAAATGAAAAATGGCATTTCAATTTCTCCACAAAACGCTAGCTTTCCTTCTTTGATTTGACTTTTATTTGGCCAAAGGCAACTTCATCTAAAGTGTCTTTTACTCCACAAACACCCTGATTACTACATAGATGACCATAGGAGAATCGTTTTGGATGGAACTAAGAAGAGCCAATTAAAGAAGGACCCCCCTCTTCTTCTCCTCTGCGTGATACTGATACTACTTACAAAGCATCAGTACTTGAGGTCCCCTAGCACCCCTCTCTACTGACTTTTCAAGGCAACACAAACACCTCCAGGCGGACGAGCGACGCATGAATGCCAAAGGTCAGTAGAAGTAAAGATTCTCTCCTTGCCCTTTTTCAGGAAGGGGTGGCGTGGTTGTTTTGATAGATGCATGGCATATAAAGGATAGGGTTGCTACTGGTTCTGCATCAATGTGCAGCTTCCATGGACAGGAAATCAGGGTAAAAGGAGAAGGAGGAGGCGGAGATGACAACAACAGATTGCTGCGAATCGACCCTGCTAACTTACATAGATAAATACTTGCATCTAGAGCATTCAATAAGCACCCCATTTCTAACCCTTCTGCTACTCTTGGACATTGTCCATTCCATAAATGTTGGAGACACGTGAATTTCTAAGAGAGTGATGATGATCCATGGTCTAAATTCAGGAAGCAGCCACCGTTTCGCTTGCTGAGAGCGACATCAAAAGCTAGAGGGGGACATAGCTACCTACACCTTCCTTACTCAAAGAAAAGAGTGGTGCCCTAACAAAGTGCCTGCGTCACTCCAGTCTACTTTGCACAATTTGTCATCGTTTTTAGGCTCTAATGGAGTTTGGACTTTAGGTCACTCACTCTCAGGGAGGCTACAAGAAAGCTTATCCTCAAATTGCAGTGCAACCATTGACATTGATCCATATGGCTTGCAATCACCAAAAAATGGAGGACAGCAAATGGCAATCTTGGAAATTGGTCTCTTGCTAGCAAAAAATAGGTCAATTGGTGGACTATTAACATGTGTGGCACACCACCATGCCATCACCGTTTTTGACAAACCTTGACCCAACCATGATGTGCCCCATCTTGAGGCTGCTATCTAAGAAGCTGCGGGCTATGAATATTGGTCATTCTCTGGTTTTTCGCACTGTTCCTGTACCTTCTATGTTCTAGATTCAACTGCAGTAGAGATGAGGAGAGAGATGGCCATTACTATAGAAGCCTTTCTTTCTTTCTTACGCAAATGACCCAAAAAAGGACTATGCAGAACATCGTACGCGTATTGCATTTGTGTCAAATTGAATCAGCCCACAGCCTACTTGATGTTGGCCAGCCAAAAATGGACCACACATTGTTCTGAGTATTCATATGATCGTTTGATAACAAAAGCCCTCCTCTTTGTATGTTGTAGTTTTCTTACCTGGAAGTGAATGAAAAGAAGATCAGGAACCATACTAGGACTATATAAGTATTTGGTAATTTGTTGAGCAAACTGTAATGGCCTTAGCATGCTAGCGGGTCAATTTTACCTAAAAACTTACACGTAACAACAACAACAACTAACATACATATTTTACTACCACCGTCGTTCCTTTTCTTGAGCCCAACATCCCCTAAGGGAGTCGTAGCTTTTGCCATCGCCTATTTCGAGTGCTATGAAGGTAACCATTCCCTGACCTGCTCACGAGTTCTCCTCTACTAAATAAGATAGCTTGCTAGGACTCTCCACATAAAACCCGAGAGCAGTTTTCTTTATTTGCTTCCCCCTTCTGTGACCAAATTCATCTACGACGAGGACAACAACAACAACAGGTAAGAGGTCAGCCCCAAGTCCTCCGAGGCCGAGCAGCAGTGCGACCTCGCGACACGAAAGCGTTTATTTTGCCGAGCTGAGGTCAAGATAAAAAAGCTGGTTCATGTATAGATATTTACTTAGATATATGTGCTGCTTGATTTGATATGAAAAAGGACATGTGTGGGAAACATATTCTGGCATAAAAATCATGGCCTTCCGTGCTGAGATAGCCTTGGGAAACGAAGGAGGCGAAGGTAAAAGCAAACATGAAGCAGCAATTTTTCACTCGCGTGCTCGCATGTTCTCGCACATATGTCGAGTGATCACTAAAAGCGACACACGTGGCGGTTCTTGTCAGACTATTTTTTTGGCAGCCTTCATGGAACCGGAAGTTAAAGTACACTTCCTGGATTTCGACGGTCCCCACGCTCTCATCAATAGGATATTTGGTCACACGGTGAAGAAGGAGAAGGGCGACCTCGCGGCCTCGAAAACGACGGCCTCAAGAGGTCAATCTAAAAGGAAGGGCTTTCATTCTTTTCTTTCAAAGCTGTAAATCTAGACGATTTTCATACTTATGTGGGGTGTAAAAAATCTTCTTTGAAGTCTCTTTTTTTTGTACGACGAGACTACTTTGGTTAAGAGCATCATCATCAAGTAGACGAGAGACTCCATAAGTACCTGCTGTTATAAACCAGCTTTGTACATAGACAAACACCTTGCAATTTATCATGTGCAACTAATTCTAACTTTTTGCGTCAAGGTTGTACTATTAATTTGTAGATGAAAGGGGCTTTTAAAGTACATAAAGTGGGGAAAAAGAAGGGGGTGCCAAAAAGAAGATCAAGCAAACGACTTTTGCATAAATTCCTAGAACCAAAGTGAAGTCTGTAGGGTTGATACTTTTCTTTTGAGGAGAAGTAGGATAGGATGCTAGCTAGGAGGCAGGTTCTAGGTTTTGCTGATTTTGCAGGGAGTCAGAAAAGCCACTAAAAATTTGGGGTGGTGGCTAAAGCATAGAGCAAATAATACCCCGCTTACCGATTACAATGGCATACCTAGACCTATCCCACCCTTTCTTTTTATTCTGGAACTCTCCCCCGTTTCTATACGCTCGTAAATCAAGCCACCTTCTTTGTAGGACTTGCGTCTAGACAATGCAATTTCTTTCCCTGGATATCCCCCATATGTGAGAGGGACAAAAGCACCTTAACTTCAAGCAAGTGTTGGAATTGGGATAATTAAATGTATCTAACCATTTCTGGGTAGAGTCCAGGCTTCCAAAAAGTTCCTAGAAATGCGTGAGAAAACTACTGTAGATGCAATTTCGCGGAGAATAGTGGATGTTTCTGTTTGCTTTTGCTCTCTCTCAGAAAGTAAGTTAAGCTAAAATTGAGGCACACCGAGCTACCCCCCTTTTACGTTCTTGTTGGCCATGACGCGATCAACCCCTCTTCTGAAATCTCACTTGGCTAAACGGTAAAGCCGGGTAATCCTCCTCCATTTTGGCAAATAGCAATTTTGCGAGTGCATCCAGCACTTCACTTGAAGCATTTGCGTGCACTAAGCAAATGCTGACGGACTTTCGGTTGAAGTGTTATGCTTTTCCCACAACGTTTTTGACTTCCTTTGTCTACCCATACTGGCCATGTCCATTAACATGAACCTAGGCTACATCTTAAAATAAAAGACCAGTAGTATCTAAGTAGTAGAAGTTTAGTTAAAGATGCATTTTATCTGCTTAAACTCAAGATGGTGGCCAGAGAAAACGTGCACAGCATTTTGCCATGCCATGCAATGCAATTTGGATAATGTACTACCTACTTGTTGGTTACCATGATTGACTCTGCTGCAAAAAGTTTGGCTGTATATATGAGGATGCACTTTTTTGTCGGCAAACATTTCGTAACGAGTTGGCTTCTGCTATGCTAGATTTATTGTTTACCTACATGCTTTCACATAAAAGTAATGCGCGCAAATATGTACTTAGAGGGTATGAGGGGGGTGGGGGAAGTCCCCAGCCCCAGACTGACACACAACAATGTAGTACATAGAAACGCGTTGCGCTATAATAAATAAGCATTAGACTGCATTGCATCCATATTCTCTCAATGGAAAGGAAACGCTAGAAATCACAGCATCCCGACCAAACATCAATACTAGCAGTGGATTGTGTCTGGCCGGGTAATTCAGAGTCTGTGGAGCGAGTGCATGTGCGCGAAACTGATAGAAACGAAGAGTTATTCCTTCCTGTATATTGGTATGTTTACATACTACTACAACCCCGTAAGAGCAGGGGGAATCCCGCTACACGGAAGGAAATGCAAAAATGCCAAAAACCGATAAGTACCCACTTGCATTCCGGCTGTGAGAGGAGAGCTGAGCTATTGATGTTGTAACTATATTCAGACTTATTCTGAAGGGACTCCAAGACCCTATAACACAATGTTAAGGGCTTACAATGACGTAGCAATGGCATTTCTGTTTACTTGAGGATCTTTGTTTACCTTAGCTGTCGGATTAAGAGCAGTCCTAGCTCTTTACTTTGTTGTTGTTTGAGCTTTTGGCTCCATCTCTTGGAGGGTTGAAAATATGTAAAAATGGTAAAAAGGATGACAATTCGCGCCTAAAAATCCCCAGCAAATACAGCGTATGTTTACTTGCATCATCCCCGAGCCTTGTCACCTACAAAATCGTAAAACTTGCGCGCTATTTTACATTACTTCGATGGCACCAAGCTGGGGGCTTTCTAACGGCGAATCGGTGAGCAGATGACGGTTGAATGGCTTATCCTCGCGCAAGTTGTATAAGAGAAGAAGCTAAAGCGAAGCTGAAGCGGGAATCTTTTAGAACTAGGTCAATCCCTGGAACGAGTTTTCCAGCTCTGCATTTGCGCTATAAAAGCCAACCCGAAAACGAGTGTTATACTGTCAATTCATGCCAATGTAGATATTATTTAGAAACAAAATTGGTTTCCACTTAAAAACTCTGAATGTTTTTTGAAAAAATGTAGAGCGGAAGGCGTTAAAAATCAGGCCAAGTAACATGTTAGAATGTTAAATTCTAATGTGAATTTGGCGCAGCCTCGCAGCCTCAAAATAAGGCCAAGCAGC
>JAAUYL010048952.1_pt1 | contig 19690 bp, 26 predicted proteins | sample 7278011 | NCBI WGS metagenome assembly JAAUYL01 (sample SAMN14350225, study PRJNA611818) | marine sediment metagenome | isolation source: surface marine sediment (1.8m) | place: French Polynesia: Moorea | collected 2018-08
AAACTCTTGTCAGACTTAGAGCAAGCATCATGACCGGAGCCTAAATGCAAACTGAAGCATTTGTTGCAGCGAAAGACCCTGCCAAGAGACTGATAAAATCTTTATAAAAGCTTTTTGCAGCTTTTTTTAACTGCAGTAACAAATAGCTGCAGAGAACTATCAAAGTGGCAAGGTACGTTTTATTGCAATCCTCTTTATATGTAATATGAACAGTTTGAGCCCAGGTATGTCAATGAACCACATACAGATAGCCAATTTTGACGAAACTTTGTAGACAAGCAGTCCAAAGGGGTAGAGTTGCAAGCAACCATTGTGTAATTCAGCGAGAGTAAGGGGGCTCATGGCACTCGTTAATTTAGTTTAAAATGAGGTTTCAAAATTTGCATTTTGAAACGGCACATGTTCCTAAGTATATTCATTTATCAGATAGTAAATGTGACTAAAGTGTAGAAAATGGAACACGTGATTTCTAGAAAATATTTTCATTGAGCGAATTTATTTGTCCTTTTTCTTCTCTAACAAAGTTGATCCTATCATAAACTGCACGAATGCAGCAACTGTTTTGCTAAAAATGCCACTTGAAATATATAACTTTTTTGTGCTGAAGTACGTTTGTCAAAAAAAACCTCCCAATTTGAAAGGATGAGCGAGCTACTGTAGTATACCTTGGCATCATTAAAAAGATTTCAAAAATGTGATGTTTATTTCTTGATTCAGATGATTTATATATTGGATAGTCACTTACATATAACACATTTCTTTCAAAATAAAAATTCCAGACATTCGCCATAACCTCTGTCAGTAACTGCAAGGCCTCCAGTTCCATGAGATTCGTCAGTGAAAGCAAACTCCGTGAATCCATTGACCAAATCATAGAGCCAAACAGACGCTCCCTGGCCATTCATGTCTGTATAAAAAATCAAAAACTGATCGGAATACTGCTTGAACTTGGCAGTAGAACTGTCAGAAGGAATGGGATCTGTATGAGGACATTGATGACCACTGTCGACAATCTTATTGGTAGCCGTGTTCCAGTGAAGAACTGTTCCTATGGAAGAAGTTTGGGCTGCATTCTGCTCAACAGTGCATCCAATGACCACAATGGTCTCGTAAGTTGCCAGATCCAGGATGGATCCACAGGCAGTCACCGACAGCAATGGTAATCTTTTAGAAAACTCATTCTAGTTACAAATAATCAAAATAATCTTAAATTAAGTTCTTACTCTGGTCCAGCATCCCAATGGTGCCTGTCAAAGCTGTACACATCAATGCCCTTCTCCGGAGGCGTGATGGACACTGATGTGAATCCTCCAATGACTGCAATCTTGCAATCATCGATTTGAGTCATACAATGGCCTTGTCTTGGTTCCCTTAGTCTTGGCCCTTCTGACCATTCCAGGTCTTTATCAAGGATGAATGATGTGGCTCTCACTGTCCCTAAATAATAATCTCATTGGCAGACTTTCCTACTTTTCTTGCAATTTCCAATTACTACCGGCAGCTCCAACGTTAACCCCTCCAGTAACCCACCAACCATATTCTTTGCCCTTTTTCTTTATAACGGTGGCTGCCGGTCTTATCACTGAAGGAAATTGTCCAAACTCTCTCCACATTTGTGATTCGCAATCCAAAAAGCTGCATGTCAATCCATCCGTTTGTGGATTGACTCTGCTGGAACCTCCACAAGCAATGAGTCTGTCGAGAAAGGTGTCTGCTGTGATGAAGAAACAATCTGGTCCATCACAGTAATTGGACACTGGACAGACAACACCAGGTGAGGCTGCCATTTCAGTTGAGTCCGCCGGACCATTTTGATCGCCGCCATTTATGACAAAGACTTCTCTTGGTGGCATGGCTAAAAAAGAGGGCAATGTGAAATGCTAGCAAGTATCTAGATACATTTTTTCAAGAGTGCATTTACGAGGCAGTTGACACTGATCTCCTTCAAATCCTGGATCACACTGACATTGAGGTAAACCAGTATCATCTTGACAATCTCCTGCATCTGTGCACTCCTGGCCTTTGTTAAATCCAGGGCACCTGTCACAGTCTTTTTTGTAGTTTCGATAGCAAATGGCATGATAGGTGTCATGTCTATCGTCAATGTAGAGTCTGTTCAAGTGAGCATCCCAGATCAAAGTGTCCCCTAAAAATCGAGTTTGACAAAAACTTCCGGTGGCTACCAAAAGCTATTGAAAATACCTGGATCTCCATGATCTGGTTGGAACTCGGGAAAATGCGTGAGAATGACTGGTTTTCCTGTTGGAAAGTCCCTCCACACTCCATAATCGTCCTTGATGCCATTCACTCGGAAATACCTGCACAGGTGGCAATGAATAATCACGAAAAATTGTTTTAGAAATATAAGCTGACCTTGCGTAGCAAAAATGAGCCCTATCCATTGATTCCTTCTCCCCTGAAGTACTGTTAAAAGTTATGTAGGGATTGACAAGATTCCTAAGCTTTCCAACTGGAATCAGACCGACGAAAGGGGTACCCTTGTATTCATCAAATAGACATTTCATTGCAGCGTCTTCAAAGCTTAACTCCTCATATGTTTCCCTTAAAAAAGGACCTTGTTGTTTATAAATTCAAACTCCTATAACAATTTCATACTTCCAGTAAATGCCATTATTCCTTCCTTTACACTTGTGACCTAAGAACAAAATGAATTGGGGATAAGAACACTCCAGACGTATACTCGTAGATTGATTTACCAAGTCTGTAACTAAGATCAGCATTCCAAACATAATCTGTCCTGAAAGGATGGATGTAATTGATGAGGTCTCTATCTTGTTCTAAAGAGTTAGTTGGAGGGGGAAATTCTGGTTCTTCTGCATTGGAATAGTTTCCTGGTGGAACAAATCTCCACAGTCTCTTGATTTGAGACTCTGACAGCTCAATCGGTTCCTGAAGACATCCTTAATTTGAACTCTATATATCTAATATAAGATTGATCCATATCAAAACCTTGAAAACGGTCCAGATAGCAATTTCTGAACAATTGACGTCCACTTTGATTGCATCATAGTAACGCCAGAAATTGTCCAGGTCATAAGGGAGAAACTTTCTCAGTTGTTTTGGTTTCAAGTAAGTTTGATCACCAATGCTTGGAATATACTCGAGAGCTGATCAAGAGAAATGTCTTTTGAATTCCAAGTATTCCCAAAATGTCAATCTGTTTACCTTCAATCAGATTTTCAAAGTTATGGTTGAAATCTCCCTGTTTCACAAAAACAGCAAACGCTGCAATCGTGTCACTGTTCCCATTGCCATTATTTACAGCTTGCCAGAGGGAGGTGCCATATTTTATGTTGTAAGTCAAGAAATGAATTTCTGCCGCAAACCGTCTCTAGAAAAGGAAATTTTCATGTACGCAGTGTTGAACACAACTTGTTCCATAGCCTTACATCATCAACCATGTGGACAGAACCATTGACTCTCGGCCTGTATCCTGGCTCAGGAATGACATTCATTTGGGCAAACTCAAACCTACCGGGTAGTGCTCCAGCAAACACCTAACACAAATAATGACAATTCATGTGCTAAATAATGTGGTTTAAGCCTAGCTATTACTGTAGGAGGAAGGTCGCAGTCCGCAACTACAGAAGTGATTTTTGCATAATAGCCTGCATTCACAATGGTCAAATTAAATGGATATTCGTTCCATTTCACGTATCTCAATGGGTGCCAGTCATGGACGTGGTGAACATTGTGAGTGTCGATTCTTACTGAAGTATCTGACTCATTGCATAGTGTCACATCCGAGGGATCTGCGAATTTGAAATATACCTAGATTTAGTCTAACAGTCCAGAATTGTAAGCAGGTACCATATAGGGGACCAAGATCAAACTCTTTAGGACTGGCGTTCCCGACAAAGTCAAGCAGTTTGAGAGTTGCTTCACGAACGCAGCAAGAAGCATTGAATGACACCGCAACGGTTTCCGTTGAACCAGGAGTGAACGGATCAATGACAAGGTCAACATCGTCTGGACTAGCGCCTACGAAATCCACAACTGCCCTTCTCAATCCTAAAACAAAATTAACATTCGAATGTCGTTGAAGCATCCTGGACCCAAATATTTACCTGAATTAGCATCAGAAACGTCGGCTTCGAAAAACCAGTATTCTGTGTTACAGTCCTCTTCTGTCAGGTCAGCCGAGCAGATATCAGTTCCGTCAGAGGTTATGATGCAATTTGGCGCGACCTCGTCACTTTCCTACAAATACAAACATTGCCTTTAAAACCGGAAATGAGGGACATTGTCACACAATTTTTATTTACATCAGAGATGACGACAAGCTGGGAAAAGGCATTATTCCTGGACGAATCCAAGTCACTTTGGGCTGTCACAACAATGTTGCTGACATCGCCGACCTGTGCGTCGCAATCCACTGTAAAGGTGGCAATGAGCGTCGCATTTTCGCCTTCACCCAAAGTGAAACTGAGCATGTACCAAATAAATATTATGATCTGACTGAGAAATAAGTGGCATAGTCATTACGAATTTGCATTGCTGCTATCGTAGAATCCCTCATCGTCAGTTACTGATGTTCTTATGGTTGTCGCTGGACCATTGTTGAAAATGATAAATTCAGCAGTGGTTGTATTACAAGGAAACTCTTCAATCCTGGCCGAGGATGATGTGACCTCAATGGAAGTGGACGCGGGTTGGATTTTTGTTGGATCCAATCGAACAAAGCAATTTCCATCTGTAACAGCAGCCAGTCTTATAGCAAAAACTTAGTGCCTTCAATTAATTGGCTATATACCAGAGTCTGTTCCTCGGATTTGAATGAAAAACTCTTCTGCGGGTATTGGAAACTCAGATGTGCCTCTGATAAAGTTTTCCTTCAGGCCATTTGGAAAGCTCAAGGAGTAGCTGTGTATGATCTGCCCATTCGGTCTAATGAAATCAATGTTGGTTATGGTTCCTAGTTTTTGTAAGTCAGCTCCAGTCAGGGCTATGTTGATGTAAGGCTCAGATCCTAAATATATTCTTTTCAATCAAATGAGTCTGGGATATCTTTAAAAACCTATGATTGGCTGTCCCTGGAGCTTTTTCAAGTTGGGATGAGTTGTCTGTAAAAACAGAACTTCCAAGTTGGGAATAAAATTAAAGGTGCAGATCCCATTAACCTAGCGGGGATTGCCAATGACATTGAAGGCAAACTTCAATTGACAATTACTTGATCATGAATTTGAATATATCTACCTCCATGTTGCAGAGTGTCCCATTGCCATTTTCACCTGACACAGTAGCTAACTGCCAAGCTCCTTGAGCATTAGGGCGAAACGTGAGGTCGAGCAAATTAGTAGGATCCCTAAATACCACATCAAAGTCCAATCCAGAACTGGCTAGTTCAGTGTCATTGTACAAGTCAATGCTAAGACTTCCTAAATTGGCATTGGTTTTATAGAAAAGCATTGTCACATCAAATGACAAAGAACTTACCATCAGGACTTGTAAGAGTTGCGCCATCCATTGGACCTGAGATCCTGATACCAATCCTATAATCTGGATTGGTCTGGCCATTGTCTACGCAGATTTGAGTGGTTCCTGCCCCATTAACTTGTTGAACAAGAGAAAACACGGCCTGGAGAAGCAATCGGTTGACGCATGACAATTCGAAAGCAAGCGTGAAAAAATGTTTATAAATACTTTTGTCGACCCGATACTTGTTCCAAGAAGTGCGGCAATATCGGATGAGTTAACACTGGACGATTCGACGCAAACTCCGCCTGTCGCTAAACTGGTTCTTGCCAGGTCGTCTGGACAAGGGGTGCTTAAGATAAAAAAGTTTTAAAAAAGTATTTCTTGAAGTGTTACAAGATTACCCCTCGGCAGTGTAAATGACGTTGATTTTGTTGTTTTTTGCATTGGCCTGAGCAATGACAGCGTTAGCCAATTGAAGATCATTTCCCGGTTCATCAGTGAAGGTGATTATGTCTGTAAATGGTGGCGCTACTGCCAAGACATCCTTGAATTTGGATAAAACGCTTAATTGAAGCATCATTCTTATTTCTTTCAGACCATGAAAAGCTTACCAAAAAGGCCCCAAAGACATTCTCAATACCACCCGCAGGACTGAGACCATCCAGGATTTCTCTGACCAGAGTTGTGTTTCTGGTTTGGGTAAGATTGGCGGTGTTCTCGTATGGAGCTAGGATGTAACCGGAAGGCGCTTGGCCTCCAGACTCTGCGCTATCAATGATCTCTTTGATCGTATCACGGACAGCATTGATCTCATTGCCCATGGAACCGGAGGTGTCGAGGACAACCGCGATTGCAGAGGAGTCTGTCAACTCGAACAATCTCTGAAAGTCACCATTACCAATGTTGTTCCTGATCTCTTCCAGGTAGTTAGTAGTTGCCTTGAAAGAATTTTACGAATTTGCAATAAATGAAAAATAAATATATAGGTGTTGACGGTTTAAATACAGAAGTAGCCTGAGCGGAGGCTGACTGGTGAAAATTCGCATTGGGAGAGTAGCAGGACGAAGATGTGTCCTTGTTAATTCCTGGCAATCCACTAAGGTCCAACGGCCCACCATGTCCACATTTGTTTGCCGCCGGGATTGACTATTTAAGAGTGCTAATTATGGAAACCGGAAATGGATTCGGCTTGCTTGTTTACATTGTAATGGAAGTAACCGGAAGTGAGCAGATTCGTGATTAAACCGTTACTGTCACATGTGTCATCCGTAGGGCCAGCCAATTCTGAGGGAAGGAATTGCTCGAAAACCAGGTTTGGTGGAGCAGAATTGCCAAGCTCAACCCAATTGGAATGAGCATAAAATCCTTGGATCGTATGCAAGCCGGTCCCAAGGACTTCTCTTGCTGTCGCGTAGCGTCCGTCTCCCGCAATTGTATTAAAGGTTCTACGTAGTAGAAAGCACAAAATGCATTTCATTCAAAAAAGGTGGCCAAAGTACTTTACCTATCATTGTCAATGAGATATTGTTGGGATTCAGAAAACCGCTCAGCATCATACTGAATTGATGGGTTGTCCCAGATTCCTGGCAGAGCATCTTGATCCACATTAGCTGTGACAATGTCATTGACTGCCTCTAAAAACCGATCAGGGGAAGCGCAATCGCCGTAGTAGGCTCTTAAATATATTGCTGTATTAGCATTTGATATGTAAAAATTTAATGAACTTTGATGGATTAATACTGGAACAAGCTTGACAAAGTTGGATTGGCCGGTGGAACAAATGAAGGACTGAGATTCTGCATCAGGAGCGTGATGGAGCCGATGATGCCAGCCTCAGTGATCTCCTTGTGTGTTAAGGAGGTTTCACCAATAGCTGCCAGTTCGGCAGCATTGTTGACACAAAATATTGAGAACAGTCTCGGATCTCCAGTGTCAAAGATCTCGTTTCCGATGAAGGCTTGGACTAAAATATGTTTTTATCTTTTAGTTGAAGGTTGATGGATTTTTTTTTATTTTAGTCGGGTTCTTGCTTCATGTACCTTGATAAAAGTAAAGGAGGAAAAATAAGATTGAAAAGATTCTGTCCGTTTTGACAATGACAACCATCATGGTTGACGTCAGAGGTTCGACTGAATCCTGGTTTCCCCAAGGTCTTTTCATTCCTAAATTCCTAAGCTAGAGCTCGTTACCGTCGGTAAAGCTTTTGCGTTGAAGGTACCTTTGTACATAGTTACTTACCATACCTCCTACATAAATATTATGGCCCGAAATCTACGGACTAAATCTGTTTAATAATTGTAGTCTAAGGTAGAAGTGCGTAGGTATATACTGAATACATGCACCATTGTTGTTTAATATTATAGTATTTAGTTACTATTGTGTTAACTAAATTTTACGATAATAATAGAGTGTTTTCAACCTACTCGTAGCTTTTAAACAGCCAGCAATTCGGCCATTAGATCAAGTGTTCTATTCGAATATATTGCATTTCGCTGGAAAGACCAAACATATTTAAAAATGTTGAAAATATCTCCACATTGCATTTGTCAAAGTTTGAACGGAATTGCAATTGCAAAAAAATGTATTTAAAATATTTGGTTTTACAACGTTTCACTATTAAACCAGATTTTTTTTCAAACATGAATGACAGGAACGCCTGATTTTATTGGGAATTTCGTCGTTGTTTTTTTTGGCTTCATAAACCAAAAATCAAAATTCGAGGTCCTCGCGAATCACATGTTTATATTTGTGAAATTGTTTTCCTAGAATTCAAATTCGAGGAATGTTTCGAGTCTATGATGTTTTATTTTCATAACTTCTGACAAAGAGCATACGTGTTTTTTGTCTCCGTGATGATAAAAACTGATTGGGACAACAAAATTAATAAAATAAATTGCCGTTAAAGCTTGAACATGTGGTCAGGTTCATGAATAATTTTTCCTCTTACAACATCTGAAAGCAAAACTATTTATTTAAAATATTTGTTCTAATTTCAGAACAAGGTTTATTTCTAGCTACACTATTTTGTTGCTTATTTTATGTTCACTATTTTTTTCAAATACAAAAAAAGAAAAAAAATAACAATTTTGTAAATATTAGAGATGGCAGTATTAAATTTTAATACACAGAAATGACTTCGTTAAAAAGTGCATCTGCAAAATATTTGGCAAAAATTTTAGGCAGACGATTTATGAATTCAAGTCTATATTTTACAAATATCACGAAAGAAATTTGAAGACAGCTTTGCCGATCGTAAATTCGCTGAATTTTCCTATCTCGGGACATTTTTGGTTTCGACAACCAATAAATAATTGCTTGCAATTTTTTTCCTAAAACAGTTTGCTTTCAAATTTCACATCTCCGCTGTTTAGCTAAATCATAAATTCAGTAAAATATGGATTTTGCATCAAAAATTGACGGCTGCATTTAGAATCATAAAACTTTTTTACAATCCGTAAAACGACACGCAACCAAAGCTCTTTAAAAAACGAATAAAAATACTTTTTACCTTTAAAAAATACACCGATTGGATCGGAGAAAAGCAACTATCTAAATGTATTTCATGACATAGATTTATTTATTAATTTATTGGATTTTTTTATGTCTTGCTTCGACGGTGAGGGCGATCCGAATTTTCTTTGATTTTTTTGTGCTTTGTGCTTCTTCTAATGTCTTTGAAACAGTTAAGATGGTTTTGTACATTTGTTATTGAATTTTGACTACGTTTAGAGCATTTTTCTTATAGATTTTCTGGAACTTTACAGCGGTTATACTTATGCTATTATACACTGATACCTTTGATTTTTTTCTTTTTTTGTCAACTGAATTTATCTTTGAAGTCAGCGGCTGTTAAATATACTTTGAAATTATCATGGCATAATAACAATCGTGTTAATAATATTAATTTGAGACAGCTCGGCAATTTAAAGAGGCTAATTTGGCAAGAAATTGTCCTCTTCAATGCCGGTCGTCACAAGGTGAGAACAGATTTGAAATCAATCACAATAGCACAGTGGATCAGATTAATCCTAAATAACAAGGTTGGTGAATGCTCCAAGCTTCCCTGACTATCTTTGGTTGAAGCCGGAAGTCGGTCATCAATGCCCACTTCCGGTTTCGTGAAGATTTCCTGGGAATCTTGGAGGCGTAATTGCTTGAAATGATCATGATCGCATAATTGGTAATGGTAATGACAACTCATAAGAATCACAGCCACTGTCACTGAGAAAACAATGATTATTGTTGAGGTTGGCGACAGCATGGTTAAAAGCTGCTCGCAGAATGACCTTGGATTATAATAATAACAACAAACCATGATGGGGAAGACTTGCGGGGCACAGTAATGTTGATTTAAAGCTTTGTTCGGGGTCCAGAGTATTTTTTGAGAATGGTTGTACTTGTAATAGCTGAGGATGGCATGCAGGCATGCATATTTTCTGCTTCCAATTTGGGAGAATTGATCTAGTATGACGATTCTGATTTGGTTTAGATTAAGATGCCTACTGCTGAAACTATTGGACCACGAGACTCTCCAACGTCAGAGAGATCTTGTGGAGCTGAGTGTCTGTCAGAATTTCTGTGAAATGATAATTACCCGAATCCGAAGGAGGCAGAGAGTAGCAGCGTTAAGGTAAGAAGAGAGATATGGTCGAGATTAGTTATGTTAAGGTAAAATGCAATTGAGGTGGTACAAGTTAAGAGAAGGTAATGTCATCTCATGACATGGTGCAATACTGCTTGTTTTCCCCAAGGGGGAAATATTGATGTTGAGGCCGAGAGAGCCGTCAACGCAAAGATCAGTAGTTGTCAGCTGGGAAGGTTATTTACATAGGACTTTTTCATTTCCTCCGACTCGGCCTTGGTCACTTGGGTGAACCTCTCGCCCTTGGTGCTGACGATCTTGCCGTCCCTGTAGCGGATCATTTTCTTGTCATCCTGAAGAATGAGAAAATATAGCCATAAAACCGGTAGACTACGGGTAGAAATTTCAAACCAACCTCGCGTTTGATGTTGGGACGATGGTAGCGGCTGTCCTCGGCTTGGTCGACGTAGCCGTACTTCCCCATGATTCTCTCCTTGATCAGCTTATCATCAACGACTTTGTCGCAGGTTTTCTTGCCCTTGAGATTCTTGCGATCCGAGGGGTGGAGGCTTTGACCGGCCTCCTGGCGCTGGATGATCAGCTGAGCTGCGCGCTCCATGTCGCCGGTCATGACGGTTAAGCAGTGGCCGACCTCAAGAGCGCAGGACAGCGGGAACATCTCAAGAAGTTGGTTAACCATTTGCTTGAAATCCTCGCTCTGAAAACATGTTTTGATATGACCTCTAAGCAAATCCAACCAATGGTCGAAGAGTATCTTACGTCGGGATCGGATTGATCGCTGCTCTCAGAGACACCCTTGACGCGCTTCTTCTGGTTGTCGTCGACTCCGGAGCCTTCGGAGGTCTTGCGATTCTTCGAGTTGGAGGCCACCGCCGATGCGGTCGGTTTCTTGGCGGTAGTTTCTTCGATAACGCTCTTCAAGTCGAGCTGTATTCGCTTCTCGGAGGCCTTGAGCTCCCTCTGTTCCTTGGCAAGAGCGAACATCCACTCGGTGATCTCGATCGGGGAGATGACGGACGTCTCCGGCAAGTAGGCGAAAAGAGTTTCACAAAAGGCGTCAACGTCAAAGGCTTCTTCGTCCATGTAAGATCCGGAGGTCAGATCCTGGAGAATGTTGACGACGTAGGACAATACGACCTCGTCAATGTCTCTGCAAAAGTGGTTCCCGTTTCAAAAATGGTATCGATCTGGGCTTATGAAATATTAAGACTTCTGGAGGAAGACTTGGTTCGGTTTTGGACTTACTCGACTTTGATCTCTTCGACGTGTGAGTGGAGGAACTGAAACAGGGATGCGGTCACTTGGTCTTCCACCGCCATTTTGGATTTCTTTCTCGTCAAGTCTAAAAATGTCTAGCTAAGAAAAGGGGCTACAATCTGCCTGGCTTGACCACGAAAACACTCTTTAAACGTCAGATGTGAAACTTTCCATTTCTTTCTTTCTTTCACCCCAAAACTGTCATAAAGAACCTGGAGAGAGCAATCGCAGAGCTGCCAGTCTTGTTTGTAGCCGAAATCAAGTGCATTTATCGGAAAAACGCCAAACAGAGAGGATAAGAAGGAGCAGAGTATTTTCTCATTTTCTGGTAGCGCTGAAATATTTTTAGGACCGAAAATGAAGCCGATCTCAATTACAAAATGGAACTTGCGCAAACTGATTTAGCAATGTTCATGATTTTCCGCAAATTATGACATTGAATTTGTTTATTGGCTTATAATCTTCCGGTGTAGGTAACTCATTGATGATTTGTAGTATTTAAGCTAGAGTCGTTTCAGCATCTCTATATAAGTTTGCCTTAGAAAAGTCATCTTTGTGAACGTCAACAAAAGCAATGAAATGTTTGGATTTTTGACCGATTTCGCTCGATTTTGACCGGTTTGGACACACATTTCAATCGGTCTTTGAATTCATGGTTTTGGCCAAACGCCTAAAGATCCAGTGCTAATCAAATCCACCATGCTCGACAACATTGCCATCAGTGTTAAACAGCGACAAAAAAATTCGACCTTCATGGAAAGAGAGGAAAGCCAAAGGAAGCCTCAGCTTTCACTTTTACTTGAGCTCGAATATGGGGGCACATTCCGAGATCCTCCATTGGCAAGAGATCCAGGATGATCTCAAGGTGTTTGTCAATATCCAGACGGTCAGAGGGTGCCTGGAGTACCTTGTTGGAGCCCCATTCGACAAGTGAAAAAGTGGATCGATTTCTACAAAACCTACAAGAGCTACAATGTTGGTAGAGCTTGCATTTCGAGACAAGCATGGACTCAAAAGTTGGCTCGGTCGGAACAGTTGTTGCGCTACGTACACTCTTATCCAGCTACAGACGATCGTGGCCTTTTTCAGTAGCAACGTGAAGTGAAGCGCTTTGGTCTTTGCACGTGGAACAAGAAGATGAAAGAGCTGTGATAAAACCATCATCGCTTTGTAGTGGAAATATCACTCCGGCGTTCGCCGCTTCCGAGAAGAGACGTGTATGAGCAAGAGGAGCAATATATTTTTGAAAACGACGACAGCTTTTGACAATCTGGCGACCACATCAGAGTGATAACAGTCTTGCTACCTATTTACAAACAGAAAGCGCAGCCGGCTTTTGAAACACATTCGAAAAATACACACATCTGGAAATAATTGAACGATTTCACGATAGTTTTACTGGAGTTGGCGATTTTCCATTGTCCAGACAACAGTTGTGAGGGTAAGTTTAAAATACCAGCCTGATTACCTTTGATTAAATATTTAGGGGCTTTCTAATATACGAGTATTTCAAAACAAAAAGGAAAAAGAAAACTTGTAAAATTGAGTTTTATTTTTCGAAAACAGAAGTAAATCTAATTTTTGCACAGAACTTGTTTGGTCAAACAACGTGAACTGGCTTTCTTTTTGAAGGTAAGAAAAATAATGCAGTCCGTGTGTTATTTTAGACTTTGCAAGGCTTGCAAGAACTCATGGCAGTCCGTACTGCTGATACGATATTGATAAAACACATTGCGAGGGCTTTAAGCATTGTCTTGTCATTTGGCGAACAAAAATATATCGGGTTACATTTTTCTGTGAAAATGGAGAAAAGTGCAAAAATGTGTCATATTTTGCAAGCCTAGGAAACGACATCGTTGATTGTTTAGAAGAGCGCTACGGAGAAAATAACCATTAAGTCTGACCCGCTTTTAGTAATTCGATGAACACATTCTCGTATGTATCATATAAAATATTTATTGCTCCGAAAACGAGGCAATTTTCATGAGTGCTGAGCTGGTCAGCTTCAAATAGCAAGATTCTATTTCATCTAAGAAATTCACGGAGATATGTCAGAAGGGTTTTCGCTTTCCGATCAAATTAAGATCTTAACTTTGCCAGAGAGCTGAGCTGAGTGATATCCCAAGGGGTGTGAATATTGGATTACAAAGGCTTGTTGAAAGCTATTGGACAAAAGCAATCTTCTAAGGTGGACATCACGTTTACAGTCTCTTCTCGTCTCTTCCAGCATCAACAACTTCTTTGCCATTGTCAGAAGTAAATAGTTCTTCACCATGCCCAACGTGGTCAGCGATGTCAAGCTGGACTTCAAGGATGTCCTCCTAAGACCGAAGAGGAGCAAGATCAAGTCGAGAGCCGATGTAAGAAAAATAAATCCACTTTTCAACTGATCCTGATCTTGTGTAAAATATTCGTCCTCAGGTCGATCTTGTCCGTGAGTACAGGTTTTACAACTCGAAGCAAGTCCATCGCGGGGTTCCCGTGATCGCGTCCAACATGGATACTGTCGGGACTTTTGAGATGGCGCAAGCTCTTGGGAAGGTAAGATATTTTCCTAAGCTAAATGTAGGCGGTCGCAATTCAATTTTCCCAACCATTTATCTTTCGAATGGGAGAAAAATGGAAAAATATGTGTGTATGGTCGTGAAAGCCAATTTTAATATAGCAACAACACCGCTCTCTTTCATTTAAGGAGGTCCATTTATATTCAGCAACGTACTGCTGCACCCAAAATTAATTATGTCTCTCTAAGAGGCTTAACGCTGATCTCGTGGATGAAGCTATGTTATTTTCTAGCACAAGTGCTACACTTGCATCCACAAGTACTACTCTGTCGAGGAGTGGAAGACCTTCGCCGCCTCCAACCAGGACATCTTGCCTTACGTGGCGGCCTCGTCTGGGACTGCTGACGGAGACTTTGAGAGGCTCTGCGACATCCTGGAGGCCGTGCCCGAGGTCAAGTTCATTTGTCTGGACGTTGCCAATGGTAATTAAAAACAGTCGAAACTAGGCATTTTCACGGATTTTTACGCATTGCAGGGTATTCCGAGTTCTTCGTCGAGTACGTGAAGAAGGTGCGCAAGGCCTTCCCGACGCACAACATCTTGGCGGGAAACGTTGTCACCGGCGAGATGGTGGAAGCCCTGATCTTTGCCGGAGCTGACATTGTCAAGGTTGGGATCGGACCAGGATCCGTGTGCACGACTCGCAAGAAGACCGGCGTTGGCTACCCGCAACTGTCGGCTGTCTTAGAGTGCGGCGACAGCGCCCACGGGTTGTCGGCACACATCATATCGGTATAATAGTTGAAACAATCACAACATTGATGAAATGGATTGGGACAGTGACATTGTCATTTTAGGATGGAGGATGCACCTGTCCCGGGGACGTGGCCAAGGCCATTGGGGCTGGAGCGGACTTTGTGATGCTTGGCGGAATGCTGGCCGGTCACGATCAGTCGGGAGGGGAGATCATTGAGAAGGACGGCAAGAAGAGGAAGCTGTTCTACGGCATGAGCTCGGCGACCGCCATGAAGAAGCACAAGGGCGGCGTTGCCGAATACAGGTAACTTAGGCTTTAGATAACGCTTACCAAAATGTTTCTTGACTAAAGTATTTTTATAGGGCTTCCGAAGGTAAAACTGTCGAGGTTCCCTATCGCGGAGACGTGAATGCAACAATGCTGGATGTCCTCGGAGGCTTGAGGTCGGCTTGCACTTATGTTGGAGCTGGAGCCGTCAAAGGTAAACGAAAACAATTTTAAAACATTCCCATAAACTTTTGAAATATTTTTATTCCAGAAATGCCCAAGAGGACTACTTTTATCAGAGTGACCCAACAGCTGAACGAGATCTTCTCCGGTGGAAACTAAGAGAAGAAGCAACCGATAGACAAAATTTCCTCTATGTGCAGAAATCTGAATGGCCTTTAAAACTATACTAATTTATTGATGTGCAGTGTTAATCTTAGCCAAAATTAAACGACAACTGTTTTCCGAAAACCAGCCTTATTTGATTAGCTTCAGTGACTTACTTTTATTTCATATTTTAGCACAAAAAGTTAAGAGGTGAGTACAATCGCTTTAAACCTAGACTTTTTCATTTTTTTGTGAATGTAAATCATTATAATGTTTTCAGATAAAAGCTGAATTTTTTTGAACGGCAGTCGAAAAACCAGCTTTAAAATAAGGTGTGAGCGATTTTGATCAGATTTTTTAGACCACAAGTGCGTGTGGAATTTTAGAAAAAATATTTTAACAGACGAACAAACCTTGCTTTTTCTGTGTGAGTACTGTACTGATGTAATATGCAATGCAATGCAAAAAAATCAGGCTCCAGGTCCTTCTTTTTAACCGTTCAACTGTCCAGATTGGTATGCCTGCTGATATGAATGCTCTTCGCCACGTTCTGGTTCCAGCTTGATCAGGTCGTCTATTCTCAAGATCGTGATTGCAGCCTCGGTGGCGAACTTGAGGCTCTTGATCTTGGAGATCGCGGGCTCGAACACGCCAGCCTTGAAGTTGTCTCGTACCTGGAAGGACATTTGAAAATGAAGCAGTTTTCCTAAAATTTGAATCGACTTCATGAACTTACCTGTCCCTCGTGCAAGTCGAGACCATAGTTCTTGAGGTGAGGATGGTCGCTCTTGGTCTGGCTCGTGTTGTGGTAAGCCCTCAGCTTGGCGACAAGGTCGGAGGCATCCTGGGCAGCATTGACTGCCAAAGTCTTCGGGATCACCAACAAGGACTTGGCAAACTCGGCAATCGCCAACTGTTCTCTGTAAAAAAGAGCCAATTTGAATCAGATTTGGATCATCAATCGCTATTTGTCACAACTAACCTCGAGGACAGAGTTGTGGCAAAGTTTTCCAGGTAGATCGACAAGGCGGCCTCAACGGTGCCGCCACCGACGACGACATTCTTGCTCTCCATCACTCGCTTAACAACGCACAGGGAATCGTGGACGGATCTCTCCATTTCGTCGCAATAAAAATCGTTGGGTCCTCGCAAAATGATCGAGGCTGCCGTCCTGGCCTTAGTCCCCTTGATCAGGATGAGCTCGTCGTCGCAGATTCGCTCCTGCGTGACCTCGGCGGCCTCGCCGAGCAGACTGGCCTCGAAGGACTCTTCACCTTCCAGGTTGGCGAGGCTGGACACGAGCTGACCACCGGTGGCCTTGGCAATCCTCTTGAGGTCAACCTTCTTGCACCGGCGCACGGCCATGGCACCAGCCTCAACGAAGTACTTCAGGCACAAGTCGTCGATGCCGCCCGTGGTCAGAATGACTGTGGCTCCCGCGTTCAAGATCTTCTGGATGCGCTCTTTGGTGATGTCGGCCTCGCGGTCGCGGATGGCCTCGAGCTTCTCCGGGTCGGTGACCAGCACCTGGACGCCCATCTTCATCTTGCTCTTGTTAAGGCTGAAGTCAAGGCAAGCGATCTTGGCATTCTTGACTGTCCTCGGCATCTGTTGGGCGGCGATTGTGCAGTTCAGGGCGTAGCCTTCGACAAGGACGGACTCGCGAGCCGACTTTCCGTGAGCCTTGAGCACGTTGACAGCCTTGATCGGGTAGTTGTAGCCGCCCTTGCCGTCGGACATCTTGATCGCGTTGGCCGCGTCCACCACCATCCGGGAGAAGAAGTCGGAGTCAGTGCCGATCAACTTCGATGACATGGAGGTCTTGGCAGCATTGATGAGGCATTCCTCTCCCAGAGCGTCGACGGACGAGGTCAGATTTTCCTGTACAAAAATAATGCGATATTGAATAACTGCTTCATTAAAGTGCTGTTCCCCTTGTTCACTCAAGCATACCTGGATATACTTGACGGCCTCCTTGCAGGCTAATCGATACCCAGCCATGATCGATGTTGGGTGGATTTTCTGTTTCACCAGCTCGTCGGCGTTCTTGAGCAACTCAGCGGCAATGATAACCACAGATGTGGTGCCATCGCCAACCTCTTCGTCCTGGAGCTGGGCAAGCTCAACCAGAACCTACAAAACATAAAAACAACAAAATTCACTTTTGGCCTCTCAAAATCGACGAAAATCTCAGCAATCGACGCACCTTGGCGGCCGGATGCTCGACCTCGAGCAGCCTCAGGATCGTGGCTCCGTCGTTGGTGACGGTCACTTCACCGACATCGTCGACAAGCATTTTGTCGAGGCCGACAGGTCCAAGGGAGGACTTGACAATGTTGGCAATTGAGGAGGCAGCGAGGATATTCTGCGCTCGGACATCTCGGCCTTGGCTCCGAGTGCCCATGATGCTCAAGGGGTTGGCCACTGTCGACATCTTGATGGCTGTTTCTGTCGTGCAAATTGAAGTCACAAAATCACCAAATCACTGACAAAACCACTGGTTTTCAAGAGCTTTTTTTAAAAAATTGCAGAAACTTCGGGCATGTGTGTTTTGATGAAGGATGAAACCACTACTGCAAGACCAACAAAGAGGTCGATCTTATTTTCGCATCAAGTTTAAACTGTAAAACGAGTTTGATACTTTTTAAACAGACTCTTAAAGAGATTATAACATTAATTTATTGCAGAAACGCAACTTAAAATTCATTTTTTAACGAACTTTAAGGTGTATTTTTGTCATCAACGATATAGTTCATGCCTAAATTCTTGTTGCTCGTTTCATTGTAAACATAAAGCCGGTCTCGAATGTTCTTAGTCCGATCAGCTACAAAGGCATGAAAAAGCGCTTTTGCCCTCCTTATGCTGAGCTAGCCTGAAAAGCGTTTCTCGTCGGGTTGCTGAATGACTAGACGTTTGTACGATTGTGTAATGAACGCTAGATTTTAAGGCAAATAGAACTTTCATTTGGTAGGTTTCAGAAAAGAAGAAACCTTGAAAATGCAAAGCTTCTTGAAAAACATCTTAAAAAGCTGCAAAGTATTTTTTGTATATTGGTCGCTTTTCTTGCTAAGGGAATTTTTTCTCCTTTAAACTGTCCTCTTATTTCAAAGGTTTGAGCTTGTCTCTTGGTTCAGTCCGGCAGATGACCGGCAAATAAAAACAAACAAAAAACTTCAAAAAATTGGAATTTTGGACTAAATTTTGTGATTTTCAAGTGGTTTCCACAGTCCTTGAGCAATCTAAAAAGTCAAGTCAACAGAACCGGAGGATCCGAAGCCACATTTCAACAACATGGTAAGCACAGTTTTCCAACCAAGACACTTGTTAATGTGATCCCTGAATCTCGTTGCAAACTAAATATTTTATCCTCAGTTCCGAAACCAATACGACAACGATGTCACGACCTGGTCGCCCCAAGGCCGCCTTCACCAAGTCGAGTATTCCATGGAGGCCGTCAAGCAGGGATCGGCGACAGTCGGCGTCAAGAGTAAAACCCACGCCGTCCTGGTTGCGCTGAAGCGGGCCTCGTCAGAGTTGTCGGCTTACCAGAAGAAGATCATGCCCCTGGACGATCACATGGGCATGTCGATCGCCGGATTGACGGCCGACGCCAAAAGTCTCAGTCGTTGGATGCGAACAGAGTGCCTGGCGACGCGATACTACTACGAGGCTCCCCTGAGGCTGGACCATCTCATGAGCGACCTCGGAAACAAGATGCAGGCTTGCATCCAGGGCTACAACAAACGACCGTATGGTGTCGGACTTCTTGTCGCCGGCTTCGACGACCTCGGACCCCATATTTATCAGGTCTGCCCGTCGGCCAACTATTACGACTGCAAGGCCATGGCCATCGGCGCGAGGTCGCAATCGGCCAGAACTTATTTGGAGAAGAACTTGGACAACTTCCTGGACAGCGACCTCGATTCCCTGGTTGCACACGGCCTCCGGGCTCTCCGTGACACCCTTCCTAACGAAGTTGACCTCACCAACAAGGTAAGATGAGCACAATCAGTTCTACTTTCGGACACTGGGGTTGACATAAGCTTTTGTTTCAGAACGTTTCGATCGCCGTTGTGGGTGAAAACACGGAATTCAAAATCTACGAGGACTCGAGTGTCGATCCCTACCTTGAATTGATCGCTGGTGAAGAGCGTCGCGGAGGTGGAGCTGCTGCCGCCGAGGCTGCTGAACGCGAAGGTGATGGCGAGGCTGCTCCGGCCGAAGAGGGCAGCATGGAAACCGATTAAACCAAACTTCACATTTCTAAAATTATTTTATGATTTTTCCAAGAAATAAAACTGCGATGATTTTCCATAATTCATTTCTATTTCACTCAAAATTAACTGTATAAAAGGGATAACGACAATATCATAAAGTATCACTTCCTCACGTCAAACAAGCACTTCCTCACGTCAAACAAGCGATTCTTGACCAGTACCAGCCTTGCTTCGAGGTCGAGGCCGTCGCATCGGGGCACACCCTGCGGGGGTCTCCATTCTTGGGGTCCACGTAACACCAGACGCGAGCGTCAGCCTT
>JAAUYL010002450.1_pt1 | contig 19657 bp, 19 predicted proteins | sample 7278011 | NCBI WGS metagenome assembly JAAUYL01 (sample SAMN14350225, study PRJNA611818) | marine sediment metagenome | isolation source: surface marine sediment (1.8m) | place: French Polynesia: Moorea | collected 2018-08
AATACAATCTCATCTCTGTAAAAGTGTTACGAATCATTATCACAAAATTGCTGCAATTAAAGGAAATCAGGCAAGTCTTAAAAAGCTTTAAGATTTGGGTCGCATCTGTAGACAAATATGCGCAACAAAGAAAGATGATTTCTTATCCTTGTGTACTCTGTTTTAATTACTTACCTACAGAATAATTTCTGTACAATTTCCTGTTAAAATTCTCTCCACAGGTAAATAGCTCGAATATGGTCACTTTTATTATGCAGGTCAACAAAAGGGTTACGCGCACTCAAATCTCTGATTTGTGCTGGTGTACTTTTGAATATGGACAATAAGTACTTGTACCTGTTGATACCCAATAGTGTCCATTTGCGAGTAAAAATATTTTCCCAGAATAACAAGACCAAGACAGGTTAGAAAAAAATGCGTAGAGCCAGCAGTCTGACAAGGGTAGCCATTTAAACTACAAGACAGAAAATGAAACTGCTGTGGTTGCTTTCTTTTTGTTTCATTGTGTTCAAATATGTTCCTGTGGTCTTGGGACAAAGATTGTACCATAAAATACCCGAATTACCAGAGAAATCCATTCACGCCAATCACAATAATGGAGGTGGTATTGGACCAGCAAATCCATTTCGCGGGATACAAAATGCCAACGAGTTTGGCTATGTCAAAGGAGCCTGGTCCGGATCGGGTTTAATCACGGAGAATAACAGTGGCGAGATATTTTATCCTGGAGACTACCTGAACCTTTCGACTGGACCAAGAAGAAGGAGGAGTGAAGAATCCAGGACATTGCCTGACATCGTGACTAAAACAGTCAAGGAGTTCCTCGATCTCCCCCTGTTTTGCTGGAAGTTTGTCGTGAACTGCCGGATCTTTCCGAAGCACATTTGCTGTCCAGTGATGCCGGATGAAATGAAGAAAAAGAAGAGAAAACGAAAAAGGAATCCAACCAAATCAAATCCAGCATCCACTAGAGACGCCCGCGGGTTCGATCCGATTTTCGGGATCCCCATCGTTGAGAAGAGGAGTGACATACTCAACTCCAGAGTCCAAGAGTGGAAGCCTTACTCTCCGGAATACATTGGCATGTCAGTGACTCCGCTCCAGAAGCGTTGCCAGTATCTGGATTGCAGTTCTAATCCAGGCCATTATTGTTGTCCTGGCAGTGACACTGACAGGATCTACCCGATCGGACCCTACGTTCAGCCCAGCCTTGTCGAGAATTGGGTGTCGGCCTTGTTCGAGTTCTCCGGACGAAATCCAGTCGCGTTCACGCTGTTCAAGAAAATGGCAATCGTTGCCATCTTGGCATTGACCTTCATGATCTACGGATATGTCGGTCACATGCTCGGCTTCGTCAAGTCCTCGCCGACCTCCGAGGCCAAGCATTCAAAAACTGATCGGCACGATAGCAACCTCAACGAGTTGACAAAGAACATCTTTTTCGCGTTGGACTCTGAGAATTGGAAGGACAAGCTGGAGAAGTTCGTGCTCAAGCATGGAGCTAGAGGCGCTGCTACGGATTTCCTATGCTGTTTCGTCCCGGAAAATATTTCCGAAAATGGCAGCAAAATGATTAGATGCACCCCGAAGCCCAGAAAAAAGAGCCAGCAGAAAAAGTCGACGTTGCAATGCCTCTCCGACTTGATTTACGACGTGTCGTTAAACAAGACTAAGAAAAAGAAAACTGACATGGGCATGGATAACTTGATTCAACGTAGGGATTCCCAAAAACTGCTCCAGGACGAAGATCCCAGCCAATGAAATCAAGAGGTTAATAAATCTATCAAACCTTTTATATTCGCACTTATACTTCAAATTGATTCTACAGGTTTAAAAGAGCATATGTTGGCTTCTATGAGATATTTTTTTCTTGCGGAGTATGTAATAAAACCAATAATTTTCCTATAGGGTATATATGGGTGAATACATTGATACGACGACTAGGGTAAGTGTTAAACTTCTCAGATTTCACAGCTGTTCTTTTCGTTTCACTAGGGTTGGGTCGAGTATTTTTTGGTAATTTAGATTCTGAACTGGTGCTCCGACTTGGCGTTGAAGTGGCGCAAGCGTAAATACACATCGGTGCCGAGACCCTGAAGGGATTCGATTTTCAACGAACCGCCCAAATATTCTGCGTATGCCCTTGAAGTTGGCAACCCAAAACCATAACCATGCATAGGTCCAGATGTCGTACGATTGCACTCCTCCATAATGTTGCCAAAGATGTCGCCATTCATGCGATTCTCCGTGCTCTCCTCGGCGGTGGAGAAGTTGTACTGCATCACTTGCTGAACACGATCATGCGGGATGCCGCCGCCTCGATCAGAGATTCTAAGGTAAAGAAATGATAAGAAATGGACAATAAAATCTATGTCAATTCTTACTTGATGATGAAATCTGTCTCGTTGTTGGCAAGCGTAACGTAGACCGGGGGCAGGTTTTTCGCCGACGATCCGGGGTGAGCCTCGATGGTCGCTCGGACGGCGTTCTTCAATAGCTCTGGCAATATGTAGTCCAGTGGCATCTCGATGTAGGGAAACCGAGCACCCACGTGACCGGAAATGCGAATTTCGGGCACCTGGCCGTACTTGTCTTGGGTGATTTGCTGGACGAAGGCAGCCCATTTCTCCACGATCGGCTTGAGTTTCAGCGAGATGTTGATGATGCCAACGTGGTCATGATCGTCCTGGATGACAAGAAGAGTACAAATTTTAGCATGGAAACATGTTGCAAGGCTAGCGAAAAAGCCAGACCAGACAGCAATAATACTTTTGCTTTATAAAAAACCGTGAGTGCAGGCAAACGGAATAGCGTGCGGCTCAAGTCAGTGTCCCAATTTCGCGACAGAAGATTGGCCTGACTTTCTTATAGAAATCACGCACACTTTCAGTGATCATTTGTAACTACCTATTTCAGTATAAACATGCTAAAAAAGCTCTCTTCCCCGTGTTTTGTCCACGTGCGGTGAGAAAATCGTGCTTGCTTGAAATGTTTAGCAATGACGTCTTCCCTCTCTCTCCGAGGCTGTGAAAAATTCTTGCGCAAATGCCAAGCCTCCAACTCCATCCGTTTAACTTCTTGTTCATTTAAAACATTGTGCCGGCCTCCAAATATTGCATTTACGAAAGCAGACAACCCTTTTCTATGACAAAATTAGCCCTAAAGTGGCATTTGGAGCCAAGGTTAAGAAATGCATTTTACAATAAAATGCAGTGGGAAAAGTAGGACAGTCTTGCAATTTCTTACCGCCTTATCCTTAAGGTGGAGATGGTGGGTTGCAAGCATTCGCATTCCTAACCTCGAAGCCAGGTTTTTATCCAGAAACGCTCTGACAAGATCGTCCTCCTGAAAAAATCCATAGATATCTATGTAGTAAATGTTTTGCTTATCTGCACGACATGACATTGCTTATGTTCACAAGTATTCAATGCTTACCCTGATATGTTTCCGGCACTCCTTGAATCCAGCTGCCAGGGATGAGACTACTTCTTTGTGATCATCCAGAAGCTCGCGCAAGACATCGCAAAACCGGTCCTCGTCGGCTTCTGTGAGAATCTCCGGAAACTCGTTGAGTATGTGAAAGGATCGGATGTAAAGCTCGTGGACGCTCAGGATGGTGGGATTGCAACCGACAATGAAGGGGAGGTTGCGAAAGCCCGTGATCCTGTGGGCGATGCGAATGGGCAGTTCTTTGACAAGGTACTGCGCGCTGCGCATGATATGGTGCCCATCTTTGGTATACATGATGGTGGCTGGAGTCAGCCTCACAGAGTTCTACAAAAGAAAACATGTCTTAATGTTTAAGATAACCAAGCTTTTGTTACCTTCCGAGCAGCCTCGTCTATAGCTGTTTGGTTGTAATACGAGGTCACAGTTTGATTTCTCTCCCTCATGCCGGCCGAGGTGGTTGGCTTTGAAGTGTGGTTGTAGGTAAGCCATCTCTTTTGACCTCCAGACTCGCTGCGACCTTTGGCAACATCATCTCGCTGATCGGACTTTTTCTTCATAGGCGTTCCTGACCTCCTCGGTCCCTCCTTGGTTGTGTTTGCTCTGTCACACGTCGAGTCCGTGTGTATCATCGAGCCCAAGACTCGTATCGAAGGCGAAGACGGTTTCGATACTGTCCGTGCCAAGGCTATACTAGCGTTTTGCGCCATTTTTGTGAAAAATCTGAGAACAGAAAATGAGAAAATCGATATCATTTGGTTGTCCTACTTTTTGTTGCTAGGCAGACTTGTATACTCACAAAAAAGAGTAGAAGAAGCTGTGGAAATCTCTGACAGTTTTGATGCTGTTATAGATCCAATTTGCGTATCACGGAGCTCAGTGTTTTGCCATGTCAGTTCAAGAGCGAGTCTTCAAGAGAACTGAAAATTCTTTGTGAGCCCGATCACAGCGTGTGAGACGTGAGTGCAAGCAAGGAAGTGTTTCCTCGTTTCTTTCGTTTGCCATTCGAGAGCTCGCATTCGAAGCAGGAGAAGACGCTTCTAAAAGCACAAAGAAAGCAGCTCTCTAACTCGCCCAAGTAAGCATGCGCAACTTTTTTTTCTGATCATGCCAGTAGCCTCTTGCAGTCCACGCTGATTCTGCACTTTTGTAAGAAGAGAAGACAACGTGCATATACCATGAGTTAAATACACTCCCCGCTCTAAATACGATTTTTGAAACCTTGCGCGTAATGATCGAATAAAAGTCGTGAAACTGACAAAGGGAAAAAAGCAGATCAAAAACCTATCCTTTAGTCATTGGATGATTTGACTTGATTCTTTGCCTCCTTTCTAACACTCATTACTTTCAAAAGGACAGACATGCTTGTCATTGATACTAGATCTATCCTGGTTGATAAGATAAACCCTGTCAAGTGTCAATGTCAAAGTTGAAAGCCTTTGAAACCAACGGATTGTGCTGGGTGATTGTCACACCATGATTCGTTGCTTTGCTGTCTTAAACCTTCTTACAAAGTTATGTGTGCCATTTCCTTCGATCAGCTGATAGCTTTTACTGATCACAAGAATGTTGGCCTGGTTTTTGGATCTCTTCACTGCTTTCTGTTCGTAATTTTTATGGCGAATGCCGAATCTTGAAAAAATCCTTTCAATGTCAATGTCATTTTTTAAACAGAATTCATTTGTTTACAAACATCAAGATCATGCCGACGTCTCAGTTTTAAAAAGCATTGGATGAGCTGAGAAAAAGATCGGACTGAGAGAGGGACAGGACACGCTCGACTCGAAACCTATCATATGAAAACTGAGTGTCGCCCGACCCATGCCGTCAGGCTCGCCACGTGATTGAGCAGAAGTTGCCTCAGCTCAGCCTCAGCCCTTAGCCCGCAGGCTATGCCCTGCCTCTGGTGTCGCCTTGCTGAGTATGTTCCCTACTCAGTAGTACGGCATGGTACACTATGAGCCTGCTCAGCTTTTGTTTTGCAATGGAGCACTAAGCTATTTTTGAGGCAAAATGTACTAGAAATATGACTCTTTTCTAATCTGTCAGCGGTTGTTTGCTCAAGATACAGAATTTTTGACAAGAACTAAACTTTATTTCGTGATTTGACGTAACTTATAAGATTTCCAATGTTGGTGGACTAATTTGCGTGCTTAGTCATCGATAAGTCGACTCATATTCGATCATGAATTTGTTTCTCAGCCCAACACCGCCTTCGCCACGTAAAAGTTAAGATTCATCCACTGCCGAGTAGAGAAAAAGGAACACAAAGTACGGAAAACGCAGTCGATCAAAGCGCTGGTAAGAACTATATTACATTTTTCTATAGTGATTAAAAAACACCTAATATGGATGCAACGTTTTAAATATTGTTTAATCAATGCAAAAAGCATTTTACTAAGGCAAATTTCAGTAAATGCAAAATTTTAAATAAATGGTTTTGTATTTTACCAGCTGATTTAGGATCGTGCTAAGGATGAGTTCAGAGCTGTCGCGCGCTGGGGAAAAAGAAAACAAAAGTCGTTCTTGTCCAACTGCGCACAACGTACTACCTGGCTATATGATACCGTGTAAATTCAGAAAATCATCGAAGAAAACCACGCAAAATTGCCACTTTTTCAGCTGTTTCCAAAAGAAGGCAGAAAGCAGTCGAAACGGATGTTCCTGCCCAGCTACATTCAGCATTTCTGTGTTTTCTGGCAATCCTGACTGTCCCCCGACACTTGTCACCGTCTCCCGTGGGCGTTTTCTCGTTGTCTCCCTCGCCGTCTGTGCTGACGAGCAATAATCAGTTCTGCCAGGATCATGTAAGCTAACAGGTCAATAGTAGAGATATTTAGCTTTGCTGCTTGCTACAGTAAAGGAACTTAAACGATTTTGAATCCAATGGCAGAAATTTGACTCGATCAGGCCTCAAACTCGCTTTGACGCAGATCGCTTTGACTGTGCCGTCAGTCCTTTTTGGTTGTGATTTGAAGAAATACGACTGATTCGTCACAAAGGACGCTAAAATTTGACTAGTCATCAACGTCAACAATCACTTTTCGATATTTCAGACGAGAGAATAGAAGAGCGGCGAAATGCAGGGCGAAATGGAGGACTTCGACCAACGGAGAAAGGCCGACACCGTTCAGGCTGACAGATTGATCCAATTTCAGCAGCTTGATCGGGATCGGAAGAGTGCCAGCTCCAGCTCCAGCAACAGTACCAGCACGTGCACCGCCTCTTCCAAAACGTCCCCGTCCTCCTTGTCCTTCACGACAACCAACAGCAGAAGCAGCGATAGTCACAGTCGACACAGCTCAACGTCGCCGCCACCCCCGAGTGGCCTGTCTGGAACGGACATGACTCCGCTCACTTACAACAATCTGTTCTCGAACAGCACTCGGAGCAGTTTGGGCAAACCGTTCGATCCAGTGGACGAAAAAGTGCACAAGCTTAAAATGCGAAAAGAACGGCTTCAGCAGAAAAAGAGCCAAAAGAATGTGACAGACGCTTTTAAAGTCGAGGGCGACGACTCGTCCTACGACATGGACAAAGTGCTCGCCAACTTGGGCGAGGGCGAAAAGAAAAAGAAAAACAGTAAAACCGCGAACATTTCCTCCTCCGCTAGTGTCAACGGCGATGCCAGTGGCGGAAAAGCGGCCAAGAAGAGCAAAAAGAACAGCAAGACTAACAACGTTGCCAACAGCAACAGCAACAGCAACGGCCTCAACGGCAACAGTGTGATGAACGGCGGTGCTACGAGATTGGACGCCGAGAACAATAGTGCTAGCAATGCCACGACCTCGGATGAGGAGGAGGCCGAGGCCGACGAAAAGCCAGCTCCAAATGCAACCACTGCCAATGTCAACGGAGATCTTAAGGTAGAGCAACCTCCAAAAAAACAGGTGCTCGAACAGGAGCCAGCAGTTCAATCCAACGATGAGAGTGTTGGCTTTCCTGGGGAACTCAAGCGTCAGACGAGCAGATCTACTGAGGACCTGCTCTTCACCACAGTCACCAGCAAGAAGCAGAAATGGCGCAAACAAAAGATGTCCAAGGATGACTCCGGGCACGCCTATTCGTCAGCCTTGTCCTCAACCAAGAGCTCCGTTTCGTCGATGTCGGCCTCCTCTACAATTGCGGGGGAGTCTCAGCAGCAGCATCAACACGGCGGCAAACCTCGCAACACGTCCTACAATTTGCGCAGTCGAAGCGACAACTGTTTCGGTGGCGAAAAACCCAAGCTCAAACAAAGCCAGTCTTTTGACACTACCAATGGAAGAGGCGGCAACCACCTGTCGTCCGCCGGGAGCAGCGTCGCGGCCTCGGCGGCCTCCAACAGCACGGACACGCTCGACGACACCGCCTCTTCCGCCTCCGGCCCCGGAGCGTCCGCTCAGCACAAAATTGCAGCAAAGGCAAAAGATCTCGATTTGGCCGCCGATTTTCCGCCACTGGCCACTGCCAGCGATCAGGAAAACGTGCCTATTCCTACTCCAAAATGGGTGATACCGAAAAACAACAAATCCAGCAATGTAGTCGTTGACAACAGCAAACCGCCGCCGCCAGCACCGTCCACCACAGCTGCACCACCACCTCAGGCAGCCTTTGCCAAGGCTGTAGCTTCGGGAACAGCAGCAGCAGCAGCATCTTCGGTTCCAGCTTCAACTTCTTCGGCGACGGCAGCGCCAGCATTGCCAGCGACCTTCTCTTCAGTGATTGTTTCAGCAAAAAGTGATCCATCGCGGGCTGTGATACAACAACAACAAAGTAATGTAAGAAAACAACAACCAGTAGTGGCTAGTGATAAACAACAACAACAGCAGCAACAGCAACAGCAGAGACAAGACGGGCATCATGCCGATTCTGCTGCTGTTGTGAAGGGGAAGCAACAGCAACCACAGCAGCAACAGCAGCAGCAAAGTCAGCAGGGTATGGGAAACTCCGGCCCGACTCCGAACATGCCTGACGTCACCGTGATAAATCGGACCTCCACCGTACTGCCAGACGTCGCCGCCCAGGCTCCCATCAACAGCGCCGGGGGCAGCCAGATTTCATCGAGTAACGCGTCGGCCTCCGGTGACCTCACTCCCCCGTTGGGTGCTACAACAACCAGAAGCTTTGTCCAACCACAACATCCTCAACACGTTCAACAGCAGCAGAGCTACAACTCAATCGGCAACGCCGTTGTCATGTTTGGCGACGGTCAGGACGGCGAGGACGCCGCCCCCGGGATGGGACCCGAGGCCGACCAGCCAGCCAGCTTCGAGTTCGGATACGGCGTGAATGTTCTTGATTTGATGCAGCCGCCACCCTCTCAACCCCCTCAACTTTTGACGCAGGCGATACACCACGATGACGAGGCCATTGTCGGTTTCGGAGGGACCATAGCTGCGGACGATAGTGGAGCAGCCTCGGAGGCCAATTATGACTATGATCGCCAACTGCAACAGCAGCAACAGGAACAGGAGCAGCAGCATCGTTTCAGCAACAACCCCGTGGAGGCAGCCAGTCCCGAGTCCGGGGTCGGCATGTCCTCGCGCTCCAACATTTGCAGTCCAACTGACTTGATCAAGGATGACAATGTCCGTGTGATCCAGGCTTCCCCACTCCCCCAACAACAACAACAAGCAACTAAAACAACTATTAACAAAGCTGTGAAAGAACAAGAGATCTTGGACTTTGTGTCCGCATTGTGGGCTCGGACGGAGCGTGAGTTGAGCAGCGGCATCGCCGTCCGCTATGAACTTAAACGGAAAAGACTCGTAAAATAATGAAAATGATGAATATGAAACAAGCCTGGAAGGTTTAATGAAAAACATGAGAAAATGAAGAAGTTATTTAAAATGTCTCACACACAACACACAACCCCCCACTAAAATTCTCGAATTTTAGTTTTTATGTTTAACTATCTAAGTATCTAAATCAGTCAAATTAATAATTGGTAGAATCCCAGCAATCAGAAATATAAATTGATGTCCCCCTCGCAAAGGAAATCGTAAACAAACAACATCAATAACAATTAAAAACCAATAAAAATATTATTTCAAAACACGAAGGGATTGAGACCCACTACACCTAAAAAACTGTTAAAACGAGTAACCAAGAATTTGTAGAGCAATGCACCAACATGACAAGCAGACAAAAAACATTGGCATTTTTCGATTTTTCATTTGTTGCTCATCTATCTATTTTTAGAATGTCACCCCTCAACAACACTCAGCAAAATGTAAAAATGAAATGAAAAGGAAATATTTGAATCATTTTGTGGAGCAAACGTTAAAGATTAAAATTATTATAACCACATTTAGCACGGGCAACAGATAACACCCGCCGTGTGCCTTGTCAGAATCAGAACGGATGAGGATGTTAAAAAACACACAAAAAATAACTGCAAAGCTATCCCCACTTGATTTTATTTAAAAACTTTAATAATTGATCTAGTAATCAGTATACACAAAATTCACATTGCAACTGTAGACGAGCTACCACAAGAAGTAATAATGATGGCCCAGGTTTTTTCCGGCACAGAAATCAAAATCACACCACCAACCAGAAGATAATTAATTTCTCCAAGCATCAGCAGAACAGAAATCCTACTTGTGTTCCATAGTCTCGAATCCAAACAAAATGATAACCAGTCAGAAAAGTATTTACATCTTGTCAAAAATTGGCAACCTTATGAACAGCCAACAAGGGCCAAATGAAAATAACAACACCTACTACTAAATATTTAAGAAAAATCAATAATAATTCTAAAAAACATCCAGAAACCAATGTCAAAGCAGAAGATAACAATAAATAAAGGCTGGTTCCACAGAAAAAAACTAAGCTTCTTCATAGTATATTTAAGCGTTTAATCTCATATATTGGACGTAGATATCTTATCTTTAAACATAGAAAATAATACCATAAAAATGATAGAATAGCTGCGTGATGTGCTTTAATGTGCTCAGGAAAAATAATATTTTTCTTAACAATTCTTTGAAGGGGATATTATATCGCAGTATTAAGTCAGACCCTCTGGTGTCGGTGCAAGTATAGAATTTTCGTCTAACTTGAAGTCACAGGCATCACATGGTTTCAGGAAAAGCGTTCACTTCTGCTCCTCTTTCGGCTTGTTCTTGGCAGAAGTCGAGACAAAATTCGTCTTCGGGTTGTTGCTGAAAAATTAAAAGAACATTGAAAAATCAGGCAATTTTGTGCACTCAAAAAGTTAATCGACTTACTCGAGCAAGAGCTTCTTTCGCTGAGCTTTGATCTCTGGGACCTTGTCAATGTGACGGGCAACCATGAGCGACTCCGCAATTTTGTTGACAGACTCGAAGTCTTTGATGGCAACCTGAATATGAACATAATCAGGACACATGTCATTCAAAACTTTAAACATTTCTTACCGGAACAAGAATCATGTCTTCCACTTTGTTGTCGAGTCGACGCTTCTTGTCCGGAGGCGGTAGGACGGCAATGGACGAGTTCGCTCTGGCAAGTGAAGCGGCAACCAGATGTCCTTTCTTCTGTTCACCGGTCATTTTCATTTCCTCCTGTTGGCGATCACGTTTCGGACAGGAGCAAATGCGAAGATCGACGACTTGACGACCGACAACATGGCCAGCTCCGAATTCGAGGGTGAAGATGAGCTTAACCGGTCGGCGATTGATGCCGCCAACATCGGAGCCAAGGCACATGAACTTCAAGGCAACGTCAAAAGACGACGTGCCCTCGGTTGGAGGCTGGACGGGCACCATAACCGAGAGCCTCTTTGTCTCCGGATCTTCCTCGTAGAGGGCGGCCTCATGTTGTACACGGATCAGGTGCTCCATCTTGTCGACGAACATGTCTTCTTGGTTGGACTGATCGTTGGGGCTGGCATGATTTGGACAACGCTTGACGGGCTCCTGGTAGAATCCAGCGACGCCATAAATTGGCAGAGCCCGGATCCAAAGACCCTGGGGCAGGTTGGGCGCGAAGGTGAACGAGCAGAAGACGAACTTGTTCATGTCCACGAACAGCTTGTTCAGCTTGTCTGAAAACTAAGAAAAAAAGACAATGACGCATAAGATCATTTAAGCATATATGTTGTTGGCTTACATCCCACGTTTTGGTTTTGGCTTGGCTGGAGAGCCTCTGGAACTTCATGGAGAACAAGTAGCTGCCGGGCCAGGGTTGGCTGGAGGGCTGCAAGGAGGTGGGGCCTTCCATGATGTGGACAGGTTGGCCAGCTTGAGCATTGCCGTTGCCTTGCAACAGGCTCTCCGTGATGAATTCCTGCATGGGATCATTGGTTTGAACGTAAGGGGTATAAATGGTGACAGTGCCATCGGGGTTGGTGACAAAATTTGAAGAGGTGACATCCTGGACGACCTCGTAGGTGTTCGGCTGTTGTTGTTGTTGTCCTGAATTTGCAGCTGCTGGTACCTGAACTAACTGTTGAGGAGACGCAGCCGCCACCCCCTTCTCCGTTTTTATTGTAGTCACATCGTTCGGGTTGACGCATACCGGGTTCTGCTCCAGGGTGTCGCTGCGATCCAGGTAGCCGCCAATGCTAGCCGGGTTCCAATCTCCAAAGTTTGTAGCTCCACCATTGTTGGCACCGGCATGATTCTTGTCCTTGGTGGTATTTTCCTGGCTGGTGCTGGGCTGCGGGGTGTGCAGCATTTTCATAAGCGAGCTGAAAAAGCAAAATTATTGATGATAAACAACGTGGATATACACGATCTAGAAATGGAGACTGACAGGAGCGACGAGGAGCAGCAGAAATCATAATTCAGTTGTCGAAATTTCAATGAAAGGAACTGTGGACTGCAGAGTGCCTCTTACTTTTCTTGGGGATTCGATTGGGCGCTGTGAACAGCGACCAAGAAATCGAGGTCAAACCTGGCCACTTCGTGCTCACTGTCGCCTCTCACAATTTCCTCAAGCCTATCGGAGACAACCATGGTGGATAACAGTGTTGCTAGTCCAATGCCAAATTCAATATTGACCAAATAAAATAAAATGGCTCCAATCCAAATTTAAGTAACTGATCTGATTGTGATTTGATTCTGAATCTGAAGTGAAGTGAAGTCTGATCTGAACTTGAAATGCTTTGCTTGAATTGCTTCTGCTTCTGTCGGCGCGCCCGCATGATCTGTTCAAGTTTGAACAAGATCTGACGCAAGAAACGATGAATTTCCGAGAACTTGTCTGCCGGCTCTTATCATGTGTGAAACTGATCGTGTTCTTACCTGTCAGATACTCTTCCTCCGAATTCCTTCTCGAAGCTCTTTTCAAGCGCAGCATATTCGTCTCCCGTCAGCGGTGCAAACGAGTCAGATTCCTGGCTCGGTCCAGGAGGTGTGTGGAGGCCGTTCGAATTCGTGCTCTCTCCGTTGCTGTTTCGTTTGTTTGCCATTCTTGGAGGGACTGGATAAGGTCGAACAAAATCGAAGTCGTTGCTTTGGTGGTGACCTGTCAAATTTTGCGAAAACTGGTTTGGCCAATGGACTTGGTGCTGTTGCTGATTGAAGTATTGAGGGGAAATGTGTTGTCCTCTCTGTTCAGTCCTGTAGTTAGAGTTGGAAAACATGATTAGCTTCAAAATTCTGATCCTTGACACAAGTCCATTTGTCGAAGTCGCCAAGATAACTAACCTTTTTTCTCTGGTCAATTTAAACATGCAATTTTTGCGCCGGTCGCTCGCTCATTAGCTGTAAGCGCAGGTCATCAGCTGACAGTTGTAAATCAGGTGATTTCTCTTGTCCAACGATTACGATCTTCAGAAAAACTGATCCTGACCAATCTTGAACAAGTTTGGAATCAGAATCACGGATGGCAAGGTTGGTAAAGTTTCGCGGAGGACAGAGAATACACAGATATAACGAAAGTAAGTCGAGGTCACCGTAATTCCAAAATGATAAAAGATGATGAGAAACAATGTCAACCAGATCAAAAAATTCGAATCTTCCAAGCTTTCAATTTATATTTTGCTTCATAAATGTCTTTAGTAATTGGTAATTCCGCAAGAGCTTCAGTTCTTTTTCAGAGTAAATTTGAACTAATTGCCTTAGAGGTCTGGGCTCACTTCACTGTTGCTACGCAGGCATGTGCGTAACCAAAACAAATCCTGTCCGTTCTCGATTGGCAAGATTAGTTAAAGAAACGGTAAAAGGTGGAGACTTACCAGGTGGGCACAAAATGAATGTTTCTCCAAAAACTGTTTTAATTGACTGTTTGGTTCCACAAACTGATCCTAATGCAATTTTGAAGTCTTAGATACTGTTATTGGGACAAAAAATCCATTGAATTCAAAAGTAGAAAATGACAACCTGTCTTTACCTACCTTGGCTCAGTAAATAAGTAAAGCAATGAGCGTCAGGAATATGGTTATTGAATGGCACTGAAATGGCTTTGTTCTTCGCATAATAATTGATGTTGCTGTTCCATAAAAAGTCGTAATTCATGAATTTGTCGCTTCGGATGTAATCGGCTTGGTTTTGCGTTATTATTCGACAAGATGTCATCTCGCACCGAACCCACTTGGCAAAAGGAAAATGAATAATAATTCGGTTTCTAGACCTCATTTTTGTTTACTTTTCAGTTTACGCATGTATTTATAAGACACTAGAAAAAATCATTATCGTGGATACTGGATACAAAGTCGCTCAAAAATTCAAAAATTCAAATATTCTTTGACCTAACGTCTTGGTCTTGGTTCTGGAAGTATGAATTTGTGTGTTTGTGTAGTGTCGTGCTCGTGTCTTCAAGAATAGCCTCCTCCTGGAGATAATTTTGGTTCGTCGACAATTTGAATGAGATCTGGGTCACCGCTGTCTCAAGTCACGAAAGCATTCTCGGGACCACAGAATGATCTCGGGCAAAAGCAGAGCGAGGCCGAGCACGAAGAATCCAAGTGTTTGTAGATTCGCGACCATGTTCGGCAGGCCGTAGAGGTAACGAACTTTTTCTCTTATGACCTGAAAGTTGACCAATGCTGAACCAATTCATTCAATCACGTTATGGTAAAATGAATCTTACATCAGAAGGCCCATTGATTCCCTCTTCAAGCCAAAGAATGGGAAGGTAAACTTGGTCTTGAGCAATGTTGTCGAACCAACCGAATCCGGAGTTCTTATCCACTCTGACATTGAGTTGCAATCGAGCAAGTGCCGACAAGGCGACGCCGTATTTCTGAAATCGATCCTTTCAAAGATTTGACAAGACTCATAATTAGATTTCACGCTCACAGGCATCAAGTCCATGGTGAAAGAGTGGATGTCTTCGTCCGGGCTCAAGCCGTTGACGGTTTCGAAGAGTTTGGGATCGCCATGGAGAAAGTGTGGCCACGACATGTACACCGGTGATCCAGGCTGACAACCGCTAATGTCGAGAATCCCCGATGGCATGCAACTTCCCGGCGTCAAGCAATAACACTGATTCTCAGGTACTCGGTCCGGCGAAGAGAATGAGTTCTCCTCCGGAATGAATCGCATCGTCGCGAACTCGCCGTCAACAACTGTGTCCTTGAGATATTTGAAGTTAAGTGGTCGGCAAAGTTGGCCGATGAAGAGAGAGAGAACGTCAGACTTCTGGATGAGCAAAGGTAAGCCACTCGGGTCTCGGCCCGTTATTCTGTTGCACTGTTCTCCGGACCAATAATCAAGGGTTTTCTTCCCGTCCCACTCCACCATAATGCCCTTTTCGAATGGTTGCGACTTGCCTGGAAATTTTTTTTTGCAAGTAGAAAAAGTCGTAAAACTAGCCAAGTCAAGTCATTAATAATTACCTGTTCGTATCGTTCTTTTGTCAACTGATGTGCCATTTCTCACTGAAAACACTCCGAAAGGAGCGAGGTTGCCTTGTCTAATATCACAGCATGGTTTCTTCTTATCACTACTTTTGCCAAAACCGCTTTCAAAGAAAGGATCTGTGTCGTCAAAGCCACCGAAGTAGTCGCCTTCATCACAGTACTCACACTTGTTCTCTTGGGCTCGTTGCATGCTGAGCAGCACGCTAGGGTAACCCCACAATAATTCTCGCACGGTCACTTTGATGAAGGGTTTGGTGTCCGGACCGACTCCACTAAATCCATCAAGGATGGCTCTGGTTGTGGATTTTGTATAGGAGTCTTCCTTGGACATACTCTTGATCAAACCGAAGAGAGGAATATTTGGCACGATCACGACGTCGTCCTCCGATCCTGTCGAAACAGTGGGTTCGAAAAAGAACTCCCGGTAGACTTCATGAGTGAGCTCCTCCTCGTCCTCAGAGAATTGCATCTCTGATTTCCTCATGGTTTGTCGGTAGACATACGGTCCAAGTTCGACCAGATTTGGTTTAGCTCGACCTGAAAATAAGTTCGACCGTGAAATTGTGCATTAATTATGCTTTTAAAAGATTAATGCAGATTTGCATGCATAAATATTTATGTCAATGTTGACCTTGTCCGATATTTTTCTAAGTCCAGTGCAAATATTGGCAATTATATCTAGATAAGTATATTTTACCTTGGAGAAATGCTTCAGTGTTGGTAATGTTAAACACATATAGAGACATGGTGGGGGTGACGGGCGGGTCTATCCAGTTTCCGTAGACCTCACTGCCTTTGGTTAGAGGTAGATTCTTGAAAATCTTGTATTCAACGTAAATGGGCATGGTTAGACGGCTTAAAGGAAAAAAAGATCCTTTCAATAATCGTTATCTTTCTTGCTAATTGATCATTGACAAAGTGCGTGATTAGCAAAAAAGCGCCTGGAACTAGTTTGCAATTAGATAAGTAAGAAAACAATGTTCAGATTTTCCAAGAATAGCCTGATTTGTGTTATGATCAAGTATCAATCTCTGGCCACCTACATTGACAATGCCCATTGTCCAGTAAAAAACCTTCATTAATTTCTTAGTTATGTAACATTGGATATCAAAGATAAAGCCCAATTGCATAATGACATCATTTTATTACCTGATAATTGCAACGATCAAGCAAATGAATCCAAGTGAGCAAGTGATCCGGGTCCACTGCCATCGAAGTTTGAGGCACTTTTCCGAACCATTCTGGTCCTCCATGACGTACGTTGTCACCACCATAATGTTGATTTCTTGACCGCCAACTCATTAATGAACACACTCAGATTACGATTCCTATGATTTGTTAGTGTATTCTAATTGTTGACATTGGAGATAAAAGCTAGAGCTCTGTGTGTCAGTTGTGTTTGGGATGCTCTTGATAAGAACCCAAGCTTGTCCGGACTTAGGCACCGAGACGTCCTCCACTGTTATTCATAATTTCTGCGAATCCACGAATCGACTGAACTGGAAACACTGAAGCACTGTGTCGAGGAAACTAAGTGCAGATGAACTTAGCCACACTTTTTCCACATATGCAGCCGAGTATTAATTACCGTCGAGCGTTTTTTATTATTTATTTTTCCTTTATTCGCGCACCCGCCACGATGAGAGCATTAGCACTGACGATTCTGTGAACGTTCTGCGATGAGGTGCGAAACCGAATTCCATTGTTCTCTCTCCTCTATATGTTTCCTTCACACTGATTCATAATGCACTGAGAAAAACGATATATAGACTGTATTTTTAAATAAAGCTACACGTCATACACAAAGGTGTACGATAAAAAACCGAATCAACAAAGATGTGTGAACTTACTTTGTAATTGTATCCCTGTACTTGTACGTTTACAGATGATTGCAGTAAGTCGACACCTTTGCGTTAGTTTTGCCATAACTGCGTCATTATGCCGGAACACTTTTTGACTCTTTCCAGATCGAGGATGTTCTCTGAGTAGGAAAAAAGCACTGCTTCTTTGTCAGGATATGAAATGAAGGCAGACTTTTCTGCTGAATCGGTGGAAAAACAGGATAATTTTACGCTCCTCTCCGAACTAAAGATGTGCACATCCACACAAAGTCTTGAACTAACTGATGGCAATACGAAAGAAAGATGATTCTTGTATGTTTTTCAACCTTGACACGATCATGTTTTTATGAGAACGTTCTTCTCTGTGGCGATCCGGGTTCACCCAACTTTAAAAATGAGCAAATCATGCCTGATTTTTTCCATTTGATGTTTCAAGCTCAAGGTGGTAACGTCACTACAAAAACTGCTTGTGGAGTCCAAAGGCCACTTTTTGCCCACTGTTTCAGCTTCTTCCTTGTTATTGTTCTTCTCCTTTGCTTCCTCTTCATTATCAGCGTTGTTTGATAACAGAACAGCATTCAATGACTGATTTAATTTGACGCAAACCTCTGCGTACTATCGATTTAGACAACCTTTCACTAAACTTGTGTGCAGTGTCTGTTCTAAACTCACCCCCTCACAAACTCACCCAAGTGTATTGAGCATGTTAGTGCTCTCTCACCAAGTATGTTTTCCCCAGTCTACATATCGTACATTATGGGTCTTTGTGTTCACATATGAAGGGGGGTGTCTTTTGGCAAACTTGCTTTAGAGGGAACTATTTGCTAGTAAAAAGAGCTCGTTCTGAGTATGGAAAACAGACACATGAAGTTAAACTTGAGATAATGAGTCAATCTACATGAAACTTAGTGGAGATCTGAATTGTTTGTCATTGTCTTATCGCGTAAAAATCGGGGGCTTTTCACCCCATTAGTAACCCAGATTTTCTGTCGTTAACATAAAACAGAGTGCAAACCCCTTTGCTAATCTACTTATCTATGAATACAGGAATTAAGATGATCTGTCAGTTGCTTAGCTTTAATGTGGTCATTTGACTCATTTCAATTTCTTCTCAACCGAAAAGTATGTCGGGATCTCAAGCGCATCCTCATCAAAGAAACGAAGAGCGACAAGTCATTTTTGCACGGGGGGAAAATCCGAAAATGAATGTGAATGTCTCATGATTTTCAAACGGGGTGTGCGCGCTCAACCCACCGTTAAACGCAGCAACCGCCTCTTATTCACTCACCTTCTCTTTCTTATCTCTGTCCGCACTATAGGTAGAAACGTTCTATCTACGCGCACGTTAAGTTGGACGTCGCGCTACTCTGTAACACCGGATGCCGTAACGCGCTTTTGAATGGGAAGACGAGAGCAACAGCAAAACATTCGAGGAGAAGCCATGCACCATGATGGACGGCGGCAACACGTACTACAACCTCATACCGCCCAAAGCCAAGAGCGAGGACATCGCCGAGACCGAGGCCGAAGATGACGACAGCGGCAACGGCTTGACCACGAGCGAGCCGCCCCCGGGGTCCCCTAGCGCGGGGTCCGATGATTCGGGTGTCCCCACAGAAGAAGAGTCGAGGCCGCAGCGGCCTCCGAGGTCAATAGATCAGCCTCTAAAATTGGTTGAGCACAGCTACATCAACTTGCCGGCGGCACCCCCCACCCCACCACCCCCGACGTTACCGAAGAGACAGCCCTACATGGTGAACCCGAGGTCGCCGGCCTTGCCAACCAGAGCAGTGGTGTATAATAATGAGACAAGTGGTGCAAGATCAAACAGTGTGGCACCGGCGACCTCAACAGCCTCGAGTGCTTCGCAGAGGTCAAACAGTTTTAGCAGCGCCAGATCATCTCGTCGCAGGGGTGCTTGCAAGTGTAAAACTCCGGGAGGTAAGCAGTAATTATTTTACTCACCTACACCCCTATATATGAAAGTTAAGGGTAGATTAGGGAAAATAGGCAGAAACTCCATTTCATGCCACTTGCTCTTATTATGCATAACTTGCGCGACTCCTCCTCTTTTCTAAAGATATTTACCTGTAAGTTGTAGAATACCTGAGGGTAACATGAGCATGAATCTGTCGGTGGGTGACTTCAGTTTCGCTAGTTTTTTTCTGAAACTTATCTCGACAATCGGTCGAAAGAAACGAAGAGAAAGAGAATAATAACTAAGCCATTCTTTACGACACACGGGACAGAAAAATAAACTGCTTGCACGTGCCTCGGCTTTAGTTTTTTCTTGCCAGACAATGTAGTGGCATAAATAAAATGTGAAGACTCAAGAGCTTCTTTGTTATTGCCCTTTGGCATCTTCTACGATATGCTTGGGTTGGGGTATTGTTATTATGGGGGATAATATCCTGACAGTAGTCCTCTGGTTGGTTTTAAAGCCTGCTTCAAATGCAAGGCAAGGATACTTCAGTGAAAGTGGTGGCATCCCTAGAAAATCGAAGCAGACTTTAATATGGCAGTAGCATAGAGCATAGAGTGTCTCAGTGATTTATGCTCAGGCGAACCTATTTTCCACCATAATGACATGGTGTGC
>JAAUYL010004146.1_pt1 | contig 19593 bp, 21 predicted proteins | sample 7278011 | NCBI WGS metagenome assembly JAAUYL01 (sample SAMN14350225, study PRJNA611818) | marine sediment metagenome | isolation source: surface marine sediment (1.8m) | place: French Polynesia: Moorea | collected 2018-08
ATCGTACACGAACCAGAGATAAGATCACTTTAAGAAAGCCCAAAGCAAACTCAGCAAAAAAGTTAACTTTTTCTCGTCAAACTCAAATAATCGAGAATTTTTTCGAGATTTCAACAACTTGTTTGTAAACAAGCCGAGGGAAACGGAAAGCGTGACCGAAGCTAAGTCAACCACACCTTCATTGTGTAGAAAATAACAAAGAAATAAGAATCATGTTGAAACCAACTTTTGTTAATCTTTAAAAGCAATTTTTAAGTTAAAACTTTTTTAGAGAAATAACTTTGAATTTAAAGGAATTTGTTTTAATCAACAGGTTACTTTGACTTTAGGAGATTATTTTTAAAATTGCCTCAATTTGAATGTTCTACATACCTTCAAATAAGACTGAGAGCCAAGAGCAAGACCTGTCATTGTCAAAGAGTAAAACAAGACGGAGACTCTCTTTTTGCTTGTCTCGAGAGACTTTTTATGATTTATGTCCAACAAACAAACAATAAAGTGCAACATATACCCTGAGAATGTACGTGTCATTTATCATTATGAAATTCTTGACCTTGTCAAATTCTTTCTTGAATCTTGTTACGTTTGAATTTTGATTCTTCGTTTTCATCACTTCACTTCATCCGGATTCTAAAATCTGAATTCATTCAGTTCAAGACAAGAAAAGATCAAACCTTAAATCTTTCACAATATGGCGACCACCGAACCGGACGACGCCATCGACTTGATGGTTGACCCCGACGAGGCGTTTGATCTTGTGAGCGACGAGGATGACAAGGAACCTCCAAAGAAGAACGGCATCACGAAACCATCCAGCCAGACAAAGGCCGGTTTCAGCCCAGTAAAAGATTGCATCTATGACGAAAAAGTCGAGGAAACAACAGAGAATAGAGATGACGCCAACAAGTACAAAGCTGACGACGATCTAGCGGAAAAGCCCGTGAAGCCGCCCCGGGAGGTCCTGCCGGAGAACATCCAGTCCTTTGTCGATCGTCGGTTGTGCCTGTGGAAGTTGGAGTTTGGGACGTGCAAGTTCTCGGACGCCAAGTGTGATTATGCTCATGGAATCGAGCCCGTCGACATCCTTCTTTTCATTGACGTCCTCAGGAACGCGAAGGACCGCGAGCTCCCGGTATACTTGCGCTCGAAAGTGTTCCACGATTCCAAGATTGATCGGCTGCGGAAGCTCTACACTAAGCAACAAACGGTGCTGGCGGGCAAAAAGTTGGACTGCTTGACCGCGTTGATCCAGATCGCCGAGACGACTCAGACCTCGGCCATCGACCACAAAAGTGATCCCGAGGTCGTCTACACTGACTGGGCGAAGACGGCCAAGTTCCTGATCCTAGAAGTCTACGTCCTCTACTACAAAGTCATTCCGGAACAGTTTCAAACCGGCGTTGGCGACGACGAGCTTCAGAAGTTGAACATTTTACTCGGAATCCTTATCGATCTCGCCCATTGCATTTCATCTCGCTTAGAGGGAGAAACTTCGACAGCCTTGAAGCTCGCTTGGGACACACTCAGCTTCGTTATGTCATCCGGATTAACCTTGCCCATCCACAAAGTCCTCGGTCTGTGGGACATTTTCCTCAACGGAGACGACAACCTGCGCCTGCTGCACTTCGTCAACTACTTGTCCGTGTTCCCTGGATACAAGCTGGCTGATGCTCAAAGGTTGAATTGCACATTTAAGAAGCTCATTGTTGGACAGCTGGACGCCAACTGCCAAGACTACGTCGAGATCATGTTCCCGACTCTTCTGAACATTGAGAAAGACCTTGCTCTCCAGATGGAATTGGATGTCATCCAGGACATTCTCGACAAGTGCCTGGAACACCACAAAAAGAGCGAAGACATTGAATCAGTGATTCGATTGTTGAGATCCTTTGAGATCCCTGGCTTGCAAAGGCTGCCGGAGGACGATTTCTTTGACGAGTCATCGGGTCCAAGCATGACCTTGCAATGGCAAGCCTACTTGAAGCACACTTTGGACATGGGCAATTGGGACGACGTTGCCGAAAAAATTGCCGAGCTCGAGCCGGACGACATTTTCGACATGAGCGACGCCTTCAAGAGGATCTTCGAGTCCATCGTGAGCAACTTCGGCGACGTCAAGGACATGACGGACAACGCGTTCAAGAGGCTTGTCGAGGCCATGATCAAGCGGAACAAAGGGCGGCCTCTTTTGCCAATCCAGAAAGCTTTGCTCTCGCAGTTCGCTGCCTCCATGATCTTCCACTTCGCCAACGCGGAGGGCCCGTCGGGGTCCCTTGAGACAGTGGTCACCTGCATGAGCTGGAACATGAGATTTGATCCCTGGTTTTGCACGACCTATTACGACCCGTTGTCTTATTCGAACGCCGCATCTCTGAGAGCCCACCATCTACCGCACGAAGTCGTTATGGCCGGGGTGGTCTCCTGTTTGGTCAAGCCCGAATTCGTGATGTGGGGCTATGAATTGTTCAGGCAGAACCGCGCCGGCATTTGCCAAAACTTTCCGAAAGATACCGTCTTTAGGTTGGCAAGGTGAACAATATGCAATTTCTTTCTTATTTTACATTCTCATTTTCTTTTAATTGCTCTCATTTTTCAGGGACATCTTCCATGCGCTGCTCGAACAGTTGCCTAAGCCTTTAGATCAACCGGAGCCGAAAGCGGTCAAGTTTTTGTTCATGGAACACTTGTTGCCTCTGAAATGCAACCCTGAGGAGACCAACTTTGTCTCGACGGAAGAACGCGATAACCTAGAAAATGACGTCCTCAATGTGGTCATCGACAAATTGCTCGCTTGTCTGGTTTCCGGACCGCGTGATCCTCATTGTCTGGTATTTTTTTTTTGATCAGTTTTTGTCGTGGTGTAAATCATGTCAACATTGCTGTATTTTCAGGAGGACGTGCTACCATTTGTGACCTCGTACGAGAACATCGGGAGAAGATCCAACTCTAATATTCGCGTCCTTGCCCATCATTGTCAAGAGCACAAGAAACTGATGGAGGCCTGGCACTTCTTTACGATTGGCAAAGAAAGGGGCATCTACCCCGAGTCAGTCTTGGTTGAGACGGTCCCCGACGACGGCAAGGAGAATGGCAAAGATCCCAACAAAGGCCTGAACGGGATTAACGTAGAATGCCATTTTTCAATGTTCGAGCTGGAGCTGATCTTGACCGACACCCTGAATGCCATTGGGAAAAATCTGGGCCAATCTGCGGTCGAAAATTTGAAAACTCGCTGCGACTACGACGACATCGAGGATTGCTACTTCTTCGATTCGAGGACGCTGGGTTTCCGCTACTTGGAGGCCGAGGAGGACAAGGCCCTGAGGTTCCTGATCAGGCCAGTGTTGCCGAACTCCAAGGAGAAGAAGTGCCTGAACTCCAGCCGGGTTCCAACCAAAGAAGATGCGCTGTTGAATATCGAGACCGTCCTCACGACCAGGCTTGACCCTCCCATCGAGACCCTTCGGGTCAACCTTGGCGCCGCACATTTTGAACAGGCGCTCCCGAGCAAACCCTGTCCCAAATCGAAGAAACCGGACGCGGAAAGAAGCCAAAAGAAGAAAGACATCGTCTTGATCCTCATGCCGAAGGATTTGATTCTGCACTGTCACAAGGAAATCTTTGACATCAAGGAATGGGAATGAGTAGCCTAAGGTCTTCTAAAGAGTAGTAGCCCAATTATGACGAAGCTAGCCTGCGTGAATGTGATTTAGTTTTCTTTTAACAAGAAAGTCAGTGAAATTGTTTATCACCGTGATATGTAACTCCACCTAGTATGTAAGCTGTGATAAGAGAGGATTTTTGACGGATAATCAACTTTTAGAAGATAAGGGAAAAATGCTCAAGCTTAATGACTAAAAGCATTTTGTTATTGATATCGAAATACATTGTCAGAATAACATTATAGTCACAGTTATAATTATCACATATGGGAAAGTATGTCCAAGCAGTAAAGTCTCATGTCTTGGCGAGCGTCGCGATCGTCGATGATCGTGGATGCACAATCGGTCAGAGATTGCTTGAATGGTCGGCAGAGACAGCTGAACATTCGGCACACATTCCTTGGAAACCACTCGCAGTAAACGATGAACGCAGCCTCAAAAGCAGTCGTTGCGTCCTTGGCAGAGGTCTTGGAGTTCAAGTACAAAAGCTCTCCGGACTTCTTGGCGACCTCGACGTATTCACTCCATTCGCGATCGCCAATCTTGAGCACTTTCTTCACCACCGGTATGGAGTCCACGACTAGCGTTGCCGAGGCGGTCGCATCCTCGACTAAGAACAAGGCATTGGTCGAAAGCCTAAAAGGGAAAATTGAATCAAAAGTATTCTATTCTGATTTGAAACTGAGGAACTTACTTGATTGGCACTGAATCCATGTCGGCATGACAGCCGACAAATGAACAACGTCCCCGACAGAGTTTGTGGCCACAGGCTCCGCAATGTGCGTTCAGCGAGACTTTCTTAACGCACTCCAGAGTCAGTTTGAGATTGATTTCTGTCGCGGCAATTGTTCCTGCCTTTTCTCGATCTAGAATAAGGTGATAAAATAACAGAGGCCACCACTAGGACACGTTTAGGACACTAGTTGCCGCTAAAAAGGACACTAGTGGCCGCTAAAAGGACGCGTCCCGGGACGGGTCTAAAATCGAAAAAAATTCTGAAAATTTCATATGTATCAAAACTATTTTTTGATCAGAATTTTACACTCACGATTTACGAAGGGCAAACAAATTCAATATCTGGTTTTTTTGGCATTATGGCAACTAGCAAAAGTGAAAACGACAACCTTGTTGAAGAAGCATCGGATTGCAAAGGCAAGTCTCAAATCGGATGCCTCTATTTCACCTGCCAGATTTGTCAGATCAAGTTCGAAGAGCCGTTGGACTTTTCAAAGCACATGACCGACGTTCATGAAACCCAATGCAACATTTGCATGGAGAAGTTGCCTACGGAGAATGCCTACCTCCGCCATTTGCAGATGATTCACAAGGCCGACGGAGTCAAATGGATTTTCGACCCAAAAACAAGAAATATCATGTGCATCCCCGTGAGGACAGTCACTCGCATTTGCTACGTTAAGATGAGAGCCGGGAAGAAGAAACAAGTGCTGTAAACTTTTCAAAATATTTGGAAATGCAAATAAAACGAAATTTACCTGTGCAAGAGTTGTAGACTGTAAGCAAAAGGTCTCCCGGGTGATCCTGAAGTAAACGCTTGCAAGGTGGACTGATAAACGACGCGTCTGTTTCACGAGAAAATTGACTAGATCCAAGATTCGGGGGCTCCAGAACTGAAAACGTTGTGAACAACGTCGTCATCAGATACGAAAAGGACTTTTTTGACGTCAACTTGACGATGTTGTCGGCCCGGATCTTGAATCCGGGCAGCAAACCCAAGGGAAATGCTCGGTCTGTCCATTTCTTGACGTAGAGCGAAATCGTTTTTCTAAGAGAAATTCAGAAGTAATTCAGTCACGTATCGCTAGAAAGGTAATCAATTGTAATTGAAACTCTATCGTGAAATCTCACCCCTTGATCGAAGTTGCGAGTTTTAGTTGGACGTCGACGTTACCGAGAAAAGTATCCAAACATATTTGATCCGGAGACAAGGCGAATCTCGGCAGCTCGATCCACTTCTCTGCAATGACCGCTTCAATTGAAACTAGCTCTTTGTTGGATATGTCGTCAAATTCATCAGGAATAACGTAGACATCTTTGAAATCGTATCCCGATCCTCGTCCAAGCTTAGTGATCGTGAATTCGGTGATATCGATAATCTTGGGCTTTGCATTGAGAAAGCAACCGTCCTTGATGAGTTGATTGAGGCGGAAGCTGTATTTTTCACTGCTGTAGCTATGCAATGTCAATTCGGTGCTGAGAGGAAACGATAGTCTTGAACAAGATTCCAGTGGGAGTCGGAGGAATTTGGTGCAAGAATTATCTTCACTTTTCGTCGTGGCGGCCGCCAAAACACAGAGGCTGCGATCCATTTCTTGACCTCTCAGCGTTGGACTCGAATGAAATATGGCTGTCCAACTCGGTCCTCCTTTAGCTTTGCCATCCAAATCAGCAGGAATTTTATTTTTGTCAAGCTCAAAAAGTTTGAAGTCGATCACTAAAAGGTAAAAGAACTCCATTGCTTGTGGAGTCTTGGCCCGTTCTTGACAAGCGCGAAACTTGATTAATCGAATCAACGTTTTCTTTTTCACCGAAGCATCCGGCTGCTGATTGTGCAAAAACGCAAGTGGGATCGTTGTTGTCGACTCCAGGTCTTCAATTTGATAATGACCAGTGCGACTGCAGATGCTCAAGAATCCGATCACAAAAGAGGACGACTCGTAATCTTGAACGTACCACTCATATGTTTTGACCACGTCAAAAGGGGTTAGCGTGACTGCGTCGTTTCTAATCCAGGACAAGTTCGTGTTCATCTGAACTATTGACGATCCTTTGGCGGCAACCTCCTCCTGCTTGCAATCGTGGGGCTCGTACAAGTACTCCGTCAGCAATCGCCTTGAAGATTGTTTTTCCACTTTAAGATCGAAAAAGTCCGTGAAGTTTCGCCATTCTTCCAACGTTGTTTGATCACCGATCAAGCTGCTCAAAGATGCCAAAGAGTCGATCTCGCTCAATTGCGTCACATTCCTGAACAAACACAAGATCTGTCTCGGTGTCAGATTTTCGTTCAGGCAATACTGGACGAATCCGTTCGCACTGAAATTGTTGACGCTGGCTTTGCAATGCATGGATATTTGTTGGTAGCGATCCTGGTCCTCGTTGTCCCGAAAATCGTCAACGATGTCTACGCGACTGCGACCGCATAAATAGAGCGAAAGGCGTCCATTTTGCTCTTTTTCCAAGTGGGCCTCTCTCACCATCACTTTTTGCCCTTTGGAAACTTGTCGCAGGTTGGTGATGACGCAAAGGCCGGTGGCGACGACGGTGACCTTGAGGTCAAGGCTGAAAATCCCGGCCGTTTTGAACTTGTCATTGCACACGATGCCCTGATACGAAACCATGGAATCGTTAGTGTTGTTTGAGGTCTCGAAATCTTGATCATCCATGGATTCGTCAGACATCACTTCAAACGTGGACTCTTTGACGACTTGATACACATCTAAAGGAGGCAAGTCGGGAGAGACACGAAGGCTCTTTTGCTTGGTGTCGGTGATCTTCACGAAAGTCCCAATCAGGTTATGAGCGTCATTCTGGACTTGCTTGAGCGAAGGATGGCAGAGATGCAGTCGAGCTATTACCGTCATTCGCCCGTTGTCCTTTTTCCTGAGTTGCAGGATAAAGCATTTCGACTCTCCAGGCAAGTAGAACACATGGCTGACTGCCTCCAGGATCCCCTCAATTTTCAACATGATTTACGCGAGCCTTGCTGCCAGCAGAATTTGCTTTGGGACGTCAAGACGGACATGGCACTGGGACTTGACAAAAATGACTACTCCTGTTTGGCATGCCTTTATTAACGTCATGATTCGATGTGAAACAGACTCACACTAGATCTTGAAATCACAAACTTATCCACACGCGTCACAAATCGACATTTCTCTTTTTCGTGGTTCTGGTTTTGTTCTGTGTTCTGTCAGTTCTGGTTTGTTTTCGTTTGTTTTGATTTGGCTGCTTTCGCGGTTGAATTTGAAAATTGGCGCGAAATTCAAAACAAGCCTCGGCTTTGGGAAAGGAGGCTGTTCAAACAGGCCTAATTTTGGTAGGCTGTGGTTTTACTATTGGCCTGAACTACTTGTTGGAATTAATGGTTTTGTCAATATTTGCTACTTAAAATTACCTAAATATCTACGCCGTAATTACTCGTACTAGTCTTCTTTCTTGACCAAATAAATATTTACTTAGTTACTTTTATTCTACACCCAGTGAAGATTAAAAATATTTATTCCTTCAATAATAAGAAATAATGGAACTCTCACAAGGGGAAGTTTCCTTAGTGAATTTGCGTCACTTGAACTCAAAATTTCGTAGAAAGATTAACGAGTCCAAGGCATTGCAACATTACCTTTATGAAGCACATAATGAAGGTGAAACCACAGAACATGATTGGCAAAGGCTTGAAGACCAACTGAATGCCTTGTCTAATCTTAAACAAGAATACGAGTTGGCAGTTTGGGAGTACAGTAAAAAGTATGGATCACAAGCTGAAAAGGAGTTTGAAGATGCCTCAAAGGCATTGGAAAAATTACTGGCTTGGTATTCTAATGTAACATTCAGTGTTGAAAAGACTATTGCAAGGCTGCGCAACCAGCCTGACATTAACAAACCGGTCATGAGCAAAGAGAAGGAGGAAGACGCAGACAGCAACAGTCAATCTGATGAACATGAAGAAACAGATGAGGTCGAGGATGATCTATCCGAAGAAGATGAAGAGAGGGCTTCTGTGAAAATCAGTGTCCTCAAAGGGTTTCTGATTGTGATCGTGTTTTACGCTGGACTTGGAATTGTCATTAACTTCGTCATGAAGAGCTGGACTGAAGATCCAACAGGTGTGTGATTCAGTTGGCTTTTCGAAATTATTTTTAAAAAGCACTGACCGCCATTCGTAATTGCAGATATTACACTGAGACCAACCATTTTACAAGATGATACGTCATGCGGTGCTGACAGCTTCATGATTCGGGACACTGTCTGTGACGAGACAACAAACGTGGCTAAATGTCTCTATGATGGAGGGGACTGCTGTAGGGATAATAAGGACAGGACCCTTTGTCGAAAATGTGATTGTATCCTGGAAGTTGACGAAGAGGAGCTGAACGACCAGATTGGAGAATTGATGATAAAACCTCTTGAGCATGCTGAGAGTCTCGATAATTCGTCTTCAGTTGATTGGAAAATAGAAGTGGAAGAAGTCATTTCAGTACAGGTTTGTGCTGTTCTCTGTCTTGATCACGACGAGGCCTATGAGCTCAATTCTTGGCTTTATGACGCTAATGATCGTGTCTGTAAATGCGGATGGGTGGACTCTACGTTTTGTCCTGAACAAAAGACGATTTCGAATTGGACATTACCCACTGTGGAACAGCTTGGTATGATCGATAACGTTTCTGCTTTTGTTCAACTAACAAAGACGGTAGCCTGCGGTATGTATATTGGGGTCTAGTCTATCTAATACTTAAATCGATTTTCTTAAGATATCTTTCTAATATTTCTTTCCCTTACTTATATATTTATGTCAAAAGCAGATTGCTTGCTCAATGGCTTTTTAATCCAAGGCGAAATCAGTTCTTCAAGCAAAGTTGACTATTCGGATGCTCCTGATACTCCCAGCCTCTGGCATTGCAGGCAAATTTGTAATAAGTATCAGGACTGTGTTTGGGTTTCATGGAATAAAGATGAGTCTGGAAGTGGTAAAATAATTCAGCTACTATACAACCATGAGCATGCAATTGACTGTTTTACTCGCAGGAGAATGCAGATTAATGATAGCATTACCTATCAAGTCGAGCTTAATAGCTTATAAAATTGTTGACCGCTCATGGATTTCATCGTCCACTAATTGCACTTTTGTTGACAGGCACTTTAGAAGTAACGTTTCATTTATTACTTTCAAAAAAATAGCTAAAATATCAGAGCTATATGATCCAGGATACTCCACCGAGGGAGACAACTACCGATTTGTTTGTCCAACTACAGATCACACAGCGTTACTTCCAGTCACTGAAGATCACGTACAGTTCCTTCTCTATTTCCCCGGGAAGAGATTTGAAGCTGCAGTTTTCAAAGTTGACCAAGATGCTTTACTTGAATGTGCCCATTCACTTTTGCCACTTGAAGCCAGCCTTGTGGATGCCACAGGTGGGGTTTTGAGAGTGCCGGGAGAAACTGATGAGCCAGTGCCTGTTGTGTGTGGTGGGGAATTTATTGCATCCAGTGACAACAGAGCCAATGATAAATGTATGATCATCAACAGTGAAGAACCATTACACAAATCCGTCAGGTCACGAAAAACGCTGACTGCGAATGGTATCCTGAACCACTTCAGGATTGGAGCAGCATCGACAGTCATAGACAATGGCTACACACTTTGGGTAACTGGAGGCAAGTTGGAAGATGCCCAAAGAACCACAGAGCTTGTTGGATCAATAGGCAGCAATCCAGATATTATCTATGACACTAATGGGGCAGGACCTCTTCTGCCAGGGGCAGAATTGACAGAGCATTGCTTGACAAAAGTTGGGCCTAAGACTGCAATGTTGATTGGTGGAACTAACGAAATTGCTGGTGAGAAAGGTGGGTGAAAGCAATGTGGACAAAAGGCAGTCAAGCATTGATTAAAAAATGATTTCACATAGAGTTTTCGGATATATCTGCTTGGTCCGTTGATACAGCTATGTTTAATACCTGGAGGCCCGAGGCCCCACTCAACATGAAAAGAATCCAACATGCATGCGGAGTTTTACTTACTGACATTGATGTGAAAATAGTTGTTGTTGCAGGTGGTATTAATAGTCAAGGTTCCAGGGTGGACAATGTTGAAACATTAAAAGTGAGTGGAAATGACACAGTGTTTGCTCAAGAATGGAAATCTGGTCCCAAATTGCCTTGGCCATTGAGTGATGCAGCTGGTGCTACCACTATAGATCAACATGCTTTCTACATTTTTGGGGGCACCATAAGCAGCATTGAAAATAGTGTTTACATCTTCAATATGAGATGTTTTGATGATGACCTTGACTGTCATTGGACCAAAGTTGAGCTAGAGCTGAGATCGTCAAGCACAAAGGGCCTTCTGCTTGTGATGCCGTCAATTCCAATGGTTGCCATAGATTATGATAATGCTCAAGATTGTCCTAACGGTACGCTATCAAATATCAATATCAATTAAGTAAGAGTCCGAAGCAAGCTTCAGAAAAGTCTCGAGCTGAGCGAGATTTCTGTTGCAAAAAATGGTTGCACCAACCACGACATTTTTGGGCAACACAGGGCACCAATATGCACCTATGTAATGTCCTTTTTTAGTGTTGTAAAAATTGGTTGCTCAAATCAAACATATGTATGTTGTACTTTCTGTTGCAAAAAATGGTTGCACGAAATCCGACATTTTTTGGCACATTTTTAATGCTGGGGGGGTTACAGCGATTCTTGGTAAGATTCGCTACGCTTGCGACTCGCTTACGCTCGTCGCTACGCTCCGCTCGAGATAACTCCTAAGCCCTAAAACAATCTCTTATGAATAATTTATTAGACATCCACAGTCATGAGAGCAGTCTCATTGTAACTGGTGGATGGTCTGGTTACCAAATACTTGGAGACACAGAAATATTTGTAGAATCTTTAAGCAACAAAACAAGTAGTAGACTAGCCAGGTGCAGATCGAGGCAAAATCCGACACAGACAATGCATGCCCTCAATGAAGCGACAGGACAACTTTTAAGAATTACTAACCAGACTGAAAATTCCACTTCCTTCAACTACATCCCAGTCATTTGTGGTGGCAGGACAGCGAAAAAAGACAGTGAAGTCTGCTACAATCTGGATGGTGACCTCTTGCAGCCTAGACTATTTGCCCAAATGGCAACGGCAAGAAGAAGTGCGGCAAGTGTTGCCATATTCAATGCAACGACATTGTGGATTACAGGAGGCATAGGCCTTTCTAGTATTGTCACTGACACGAGCGAATGGATCAACGTGTCAAAGGAAATGTCAACAAATACCACAGGGAAATTTTCCAAAGGACCTTCATTGCCTAAGCCAATGTTCTCGCATTGTCTGGAATTCTTTAACGGGGAATCAGCAATTCTATTTGGAGGATTGCAAGTGGATCAAAAACCTATCTTGGAAACTTGGATTTTGGATAACTTAACCGACCTATCTATGATGGATCGACGTAATAAAAATCAATGGACTATGGTGGCAGCCATGGAATTCGAACGTTATGCAATGAGCTGTGGAGTTGTAAGGCAAGATGTTAGCGACGACAATAACCCTGGTATATTTGTGGTTGCTGCCGGAGGAATAGACCAGAAAAACCAAATTACAAATGTAGTAGAGCTATTCCAAGTAAATGATGGCTGGCGCAAGAAAAGTACAAGTAGATTATGGACTGGAGGTCCCAATCTGCCAATCAACCTAGCAAAAGCTGCTAGCGCTGCAACAGAAGACCGTTCAATGCTTTTCATGGCAGGAGGAATTGAAGATCACCATTTAGCCCCATCATCCATCATTTTAGCCGTAGGTTGCTGGGATGGCCTTTGCGAGTGGATAAAGTATAACACAGAGCTTATCCATGCTAGAGTCTCGTCTGTTGCCTTCGTCTTTTCAAGTGAAATTCCAGTCGATGTTGCAAAGAGTAAGTACAAGGATACGTTCAAAAAAAATAATAGCAACTCGCCATAAAGCAATTTCAATTTTGTTATTCTGTAATAGATGTTGGAGCAGACTGCCAGAATAAAACGATAGGAGACAGTCAGTGTGATGCTAGAAACAACAACGTCAAGTGTGAGTATGATGGTGGTGATTGCTGTTTGTTGGTGGACAAGCCTTGCGATCACTGCTATGGAGACTTTTGCAATTGTCATGAAACCGGGATCCGATCATGTGGTGGTAGGTGCCTATCTGAAGTAAAACTGAAATGTAATTCAATAAACATTTTTCTTGGTGTCACAGAATGCTCAGAGTTCCGAACAGCAGATTATATTTGTAGTGGAGAAAACAACAATGAAAAGTGCAACTACGATGGAGGTGATTGTTGTCAGTTGTTTGTTTCCCATTGGTGTCCAGGCTTCTCAGGTGAAGAGTTTATCTGCCACATGTCTGGAGAGAGGCTTTGTAAACTTCTTCCACGTAAGTCTTATTTGATTAAATGATTACCTCGATGTTCTTCCATTTCTTCCAATGGCTTCTCGGATAAAGAAACCTGTCTTTACAATGCTGTCACTCTTGTGGAAAAATTTGGAAATGGAAAATGTGATGCTTATCTCAATAACGAAAAATGTGCTTATGACAATGGCGATTGCTGAAGAACAATGGAACGCTAAAAATAAAAAAAAGAAAAACCAGGGACAATTTTCCAAATGAAGATTTTTTTTGGGGAAAAAAATTAACATAAAATCTTTGTAATAGTCTAATTGTTTATTGACATGTGGTCCTAGCAAAAGGCATTTATTTTGTCAATACGATTACGAAGGAGCAGGATTCAAGAGCCACGTAGTTTCAGTGGTCACAAATTGATGAGTATTTACGCGAGCTTCATAAAAAAATGAACGATCCGGAGAATTTAACACAAAATCTTGTCAATTTGCGTCACTTGAACTCCAAATTTCACAGAAAACTAAAGGAGCTGAAAGTTCTCAAATCATCCTTGGATGAAGCTTTTCATCAGGGGGAGGTCACCAAGGAGGACTGTGACAACCTTAAGGAACTTCTACACAACCTATCTGCTCTTAAAAACGAGTACGAGTCGGTTACCGATGACTTCAACTGTAATTTGGGATCTCAAGCTCCTCAAGAAGCTGCAAATGCTGACAAGGACTTAGAAGAGGCGTTGTCTGTTTATTACAACGTCCATCTGAAAGCAACAAGACTTTTGCGGAGAATAAGAAAACACATAGATAGTCCTCATGGTTCTGGCAACAGGATCATTCACAACGGCAGTAGGGCGGAGGGGGAGGAACTGGAGGACAAAGATGCGGGTGATGAGGAGGAAGGAGGAGAGATGGAAGAAAAACGCAGCCGAAACTCTGAAGAACATATGCGAAAGGGGGATAATGACCAATCAGAGGAGGAAAAGGAGGATCAGGAAGAAGAGACGGTGTCATTGAAATGTAGCGTTGTCAAGGGCCTTTTGATTACTGTCGTTTTCTATTTTGGGCTTGGTTTTGTTATCAAGACTGTGCTTGATAGCAGGAATGAAAGTTACAGCACTGGTAAGCAAATCAACATCTTTTTGACCTTGTATGTAGGATAAGTTGGCCTTAAAATGGCCAAACCTAACTTCTGTTTTTTCAGACATTACTCCAATCGTCGCCAACATCACGCAGGACAACAAGACGTGCGGCTCCGAAAACTTCATGATGAGAGATTCGGTCTGTGACGACCCATCAAACATAGCAATATGCTTGTACGATGGAGGAGACTGTTGTCTGGAAAACAAAGATAAAACCCTTTGCAAAAACTGTACTTGCATTCTAGACGTTGACAAAGATGAGCTAAAAAAGCAGTTTGGACAGCTGAAAATCAAACCACTAAAGCAGTCTTCTCTTGAAAGCATCGGGGGGATTGTGGAAGTTGAAGAAGTCGTTAGCGATGAAGTCTGCGCTGTGCTATGCCTGAACCACGATAAGGCTGATGTCCTTAATTATTGGCAATATTTAGAGGGAGAGATGGTTTGTAAGTGTGGGTGGATTGAAGCGACTTCATGCCCGGAAAAAATGACAATCACAAACTGGAGTTTCAGCCAAACTCGCCCACTGAGTGACACTATGAGCCAAAGTGATGCTTTTGTCCAGCTGAAGAAAACAGTTCCATGCGGTAATCTTTAAGCATTTGAAAGGTTTCAAAACAAAGCACTTTTAATAATTTCCCTATAGATTGCTTGGCAAAAAAGTTTTTGATCAAAAGCGAGGAAAGTATCCTTGCCAAAGTTGATTACCCTGATCCTCCATCAGCCAAAAGTTTATGGCATTGTCAACAAATGTGCAATTCCTATCAAGACTGCGACTGGTTTTCTTGGAACATGCAGATCACCGGTAGCAATGCTGCCGATGAAGGAGACTGTAGGTTGATGATGGAATTACCGCAAAACACAGCAGATTTGCAGGCATACATAGTTGCTGATTATTCGTGGGTTTCGGCCCCTAAAAAATGTGGCCAGATGGCTAAGCACTTTAAATGTAAAACATGTTCCATTGTCCATTTTTCTGGATTATTTGTTGGCTTTGTTTTAGGGCATTCCTTTGGAGTAGCTGGTTACCAGTTCTTATGTCCAAACCACCGTCTGGCAGTCGAAGGAACCACATCAGGCGAGACCGAGAAATTATATTGTGGTTATTTAATTAATCCTAAGTTTTTGTCATTACAGAGTCGTCGCACAATGGGGAGTTGTTAATTTATCTGAATGGTTTACCTGAGAGCTCAATTGCTGTTTACAAATTTGAGCAGGGTATCTTTGTTGAGTGTGGTCATTCACTCATTCCGCCTGAAAAACCCTTGATCCTTGCCACTGGAGGCATTTTGAGAGTCCCACAAAGTCTTGACGACGAGTCTGCTGTAGTAGCTGTTGTTTGTGGTGGTGAATTTGTTGATGATGACTCAAACAATAACAAGCCGAATGATCGGTGCATGATCCTCCATGACAATGACCTGACAGATCTTTCAAACCAAGTGCTATCCTCAGATGGCTTTCTCAACGCACCCAGGGTTGGAGCCGTGTCGTTGACCATTGACAATGGCAACACACTCTGGCTCACTGGAGGAATTGATAGTTTGACATCTGAATTTGTGGTGATTTCCGGAAAGGCGAGTGCAAGTGATTCTTTGGGATATAGTATAAATGCTGTTGGACCCTCCCTTCCTGAGCTTGGAAAGCCTTCAGGCTTTCAATGCTTCACTAAAATTGGACCAGAAGTTGTCATGATTATGGGCGGAAAATCGAGTGGTGATAAACCGACTAAATTGGTCTCGTATATTCATTTTTAATACATTTTTTCACTTACTTAGCACTCGAGGACTTGCCATCCTGGTCAATGAATATGAGTACAATGATCTGGAAGCAGCAACCTCATCTAACTGTTCCAAGGTACAAACATGCCTGTGGGGTCTTGAGATTTCGCGACGGAAGTGGAAATAATGTTGCTAAATTGGCAATAGTTGCTGGCGGAACAAATGAGGCAAAACAAATTTTGAAATCCGTAGAAACATTGCTCGTGACCGAAGACGACCATCAATTTGCCAGCCAATGGATGTTTGGACCAGATATGCCTATTGGGTACAAGGATGTAGCTAGCGCCACAACCTCAGATCAGAAGGAGTTCTTCATTATTGGCGGCACTAATACCAATAGCAATAGCGATTCAGTCTTCAAATTTCAATGCTGGAACGTAAACTTGCAGGAATGCTCTTGGACTAAGCTTGACATTGAGCTCCAAAATCCCGGCACCATGGGACTGGCTTTGATTATGCCAACAATCCTTATGGTTCCAAGGCAGTACAGTGACTCTCAAGATTGCGCAACAGATGTTGAGGAGCATGAAAGTGTCTTGCTTTTAACCACTGGATGGAATGGTCAGCATGCTGTTGGAGACACAGAATCATTCAACATTGGGAATGGACAAAGCAATATGTCTATGTGCCAGCCTCAGTCCAATCAGACACAGTCAATGTATGCCTTTAATAAAGCAACAGGGGGCCTATTGAGAGGATTAAATCAAGGAGTGAATGAAGAAAATATTGCATTCACAAATATACCCCTTGTTTGCGGGGGCATTACGCATAATGGGGAAGCCAACGATAAATGCTACCGCCTTGAAACTAACCAGTTTCCAACTGTCGTTGGACGGATGAGTAGAGCTAGATTGGGCGCAGCAACCACTGTCCTTTTCAATGGAACAACGTTGTGGGTCACAGGCGGACATAGTCTGTCCAACATTGCCACCAACACCAGCGAATGGCTCAGCCTTTCGGCAGCCGCATCATTGGATGGTAGCTTGGAAAAAATGTCCGAAGGAATAAAATTGCCAATGCCAATGGCATCTCACTGTCTGGAAATGATTAATGACAATACGGCAGTCATTTACGGGGGTTCAGAAGCACCTGACGCCGCTTGGACCATTTCCTTAAATGCAGCCACCAGTTTTTATTTTTCATTGAAAAACGATAGCCAATGGGTGCGCCTGGGACAATTGCTGATAATTGGGCGCTACGAGCATATTTGTGGCGTCATTCAAACAGACATCAGCAACAACACCAGTGGCTCAAAGAAATATGTGATTGTTGCCGCAGGTGGTCGGACCACAAGTGATCACATCACAAATCACGTCGAGCTTCTCCAAGTGGTCGAAGCAGAGAATGACTCCAGCGCCTTGACATTTGGCAACTATTGGGAGGCGGGACCAACCTTGCCAGTTTCTCTGGCAGGCGCCGCAAGTGCCACCACCCATGATCAATCCGCGATTTTTGTGGCTGGTGGCATGATGTTTTCGGTTTCGAACGACATTCTCCTCTCGGACTCGGTCTTTAGTTTCTTCTGTCGAACATCAGGAGACAATTGTCAGTGGCGAGAATTTGGTAAGAAACAGCTGACTTTTGGAAGAAGTGATGCAATTGCTATGATTATTCCACCAGTACTGCAAAATGCTTCATGGACTTTCAGTCTACCTTATGATCAAGAGCCAGGTGAACTAGATAGCGCATCTGTTCTCCTCATCACTGCTGGAGTGAATGAATTGAATGCGATAATGGATACCTCCGAGGCTTTCCAAATTCTTAAAACGCCTCAATCTAGCTTATCAAAATGGTGGTCAATGCCAAATAGTCTAAAATCCACTGGCGTCTTTGTTGACAGAGCAACAACTGGTGTTTTAAAGATAACAACAAGATCAGATGCAGGCAATGTCTCTTCGGTCCCGGAAACCCAAGTACCAATCATATGCGGCGGATTCGACAGTCAGAGTCTATGGAGTAGAAAATGCCACCTACTTGAGAGAGGCGATGCCAAAGCTCAGTCAAGACTTGGCGGTATCTTGAACTTTGGAAGGGTGGCTGCCGCTAGTGTTGTTCTTTTAAATGGAACAACTCTGTGGGTGACAGGGGGCTTTGGCGGAGACGTTGGAGATGAAACGGCCACAACTGAATGGATAAGGGTGTCATCAGTCATGGCCTCTGGCGAGATCATTGACAAGTTCTTTTCTTATGGAATTGGATTGCCTGAACCAAGGTTTGCACATTGCCTGGAGTTGATCCACAGCGAGATAGCCATTTTGTTTGGGGGCTCACAATGGGGGTCCTCTGGTTTTCCGGTTTCGAGTCGGAAAACTTGGATCATGAATGTCACCGACTTTGAAAAGCGTATCCTCACATCTTCGTCAATGGATGGAGGTGCTCACAAATTTTGGACCACCACGGCACCAATGGCCTTGAAAAGGCTAGGGCACAGCTCCGGAGCAATCCGGGTGAATGATGCTGACACAGTTGTGGTTGCCGTTGGGGGAGAAACATCAGACAGCTTTATTACTCCTCGAGTCGAGCTCTTTCGCTTGGCCAATGACGGTTCTGGTTCTTGGGAGGAGGGACCCGCCTTGCCCAGCCCCCTAACAGGAGCTGCAAGCTCAACCAACGAAGATCGATCTATGCTTTTTGTGACGGGAGGAGTTGTGTTCTACACTCCCGGCTCTTTTAGCGATGATGTAGACTACGAGGACCCAGACTACTATTACGTCTATGATGACTATTCCTATTACTTTGACTACGTTTTCTCGCAAGCAATCTACAGTCTAAGTTGCCCAAAAGCCAATTGTGCGTGGACACAATATAGCATGGAGTTAGAGCAGGAAAGGCTCTATCCTGCTGCATTCATCCTGAATCCGGAGCTATTGGCAGAAAGAACCCAGATCTCGACCAGTAAGTTCAACAACTACTTATATGTGAAACTACATAATATTTTTATTTTACCTAAATATTGCAGTTGAAGAGGATGTCACATCCGTGAAAGGTATTCTAGTTAATTTGTGTGCTCATGTGCTCCTCTTTATTACTTACTTTATACACACCCTTTACCATACCACTGCTCATAAGCATTTTTTTCGATTGAAGAATTCTGTCAGGGCAATATGTTCAATCTCGACGATGGCTTCTGTGATGATAATCTCAACAACGAGGCGTGTGACTTTGATGGATGCGATTGCTGCGGAAAATTCGTAGATACATTCTTTTGCGACATTTGTGAATGTATTGAGTGTAGGTTTTTATACTAAGTAGTTTTATTAACGCATATTCTAAGTAGAACTTTATTGCGTATTGAGTAAAAAAAGCAAAAGAATTTTTGAACGTAAACTATGTTGCCGTAACAGGAATATGAAGTAAATATAAATAGTATATTTTCGTGGTGTCTAAGGTGTCTAGTTGTAATAAAATCTATTCGTGAAACTGGAGGTCGGTCGGCGGGCGTATTCGGACTTGGTCAATTTTGGTCTTCTTTTCCTTGATATGTCGCTTGACGGCCAAGGTCAGGATGAGGGGCGCGTGAAGGGCTGTCCTCAGCGAGGCCACGATCAGTACAGCTTGGCCGGCGTTCCCCAACTCGTTCAAGAAGTTGACGACGATCGCCAAAATCATGACGCACAATCCAAGGCTGGACGAGGACAAGATCGTAGCATTGGTTGGGATCGATGTTCCGTTCTCCTTTTTCCTTTTGAGATCTTCAGTTCTGCTCACCCACGCAATCATCTGTATGGGCTGTACTTTTCTCTGCTTCATGAACAACACCAACCTAAACAAGTCATTGATAAATTGCTGCGATCAGATTTCCAGATAAAGATCTCCCGCCGTAAGAAAGCGCAAAGTCTGTATTGAAAAAAAGTATGTCAAAACTGCTCGACAGCTGATTGGCCCAAAAAGTACTGGTTACTGTCATTAATTTCAG
>JAAUYL010075540.1_pt1 | contig 19586 bp, 17 predicted proteins | sample 7278011 | NCBI WGS metagenome assembly JAAUYL01 (sample SAMN14350225, study PRJNA611818) | marine sediment metagenome | isolation source: surface marine sediment (1.8m) | place: French Polynesia: Moorea | collected 2018-08
AATAGACATTTTCAAATTCTAAGTTCAGAACAGTCGAGCATGATGCAACTTAAATTCAATTGCTGTCTGTGTTTCCTTGAAACACTTTCTGTGAAGTCAGTGAGTGGCCTATAATGTGACAGCTATGTACTTGGAGAATATCCTAAGTGTTCCAAAGTATCTAAACTAGAAATTCGATAGCGGAATACTTCTTAGACGCTTTGCTTCGCTCGAGACGGAATTTGTTCAGATGAACGGTGGACAATTCAAATTTTCCAAACTATCCCGAACTTCGTTGAAAAACTGGCCGACACCGACAACAACAGCTTGTAGCTCACTACTCAAAAATTTTCGTCCACGAACTTTTCACGTGACTCACTCATGGGGTGGTCAGTAAACTCACACTCACAAATGCAGCTTTAATGTCTCTGATTTCAATACAAGAGGATTAACTCAAATTTTATGAAGGCCGGTGCCGGACGAATCTTGTGACCTTGCCAAGGCCGAAAAGGCCGGGGAGAAGGTCAATTACGCAGGAGAGCTTGTTTACCACGGTCTGATTGCATTTCAGGCATCAAAGAAAGCCAAGAATTCTCTAACACTCTTTTGAATCATATGTTGTTTTTCTTTCCATCCATCGAGCTTTTGGAGCCTTGGCCGGATGCCAAGATTCGACTCTCTTGTTTCTGGGGATGAAGTAAAAAACAACAGGCCTCAAAAAACCCGGCTGAGCGGAGGCTCAAAATGTCAAACTACATAAAAACTTGAACGCAACGGTGATGGGTAATTTCGTCATGTCGGAAAATGACTGAAACTAGACGGGAGCAAAAAACCGAAGAAACGCGATGACTTTTCAATAACTTTAACGGCTTTTGACATGCGTAGTTTCAATGAATCCTTCTCTTACCTTGATTAAAAAAACGAATTGCTTTCAAGACTGTAATTTTGATTGCTGTTTCTTCCAAGGCGCTGGCTCAATTTCACTTCACAACTCAATTTATCCGACACACACTGAACAAAATGGTGGCAACTTTATCTTGAAACCAAGTCACAAGCTTTCACGACATCGTCTGATTCGAATGGTCTGATCACTGATGATGATCTGATTCCAGATCACGCCATTTTTTGCAACTTTTACTTTCCATTTATAATTATAATGCATTTTGTTTACAACTCATTTGCCTTCCTCCTCTACTCTCAGTTTGCGTTTGAGATAATGCGTCGATTGCGTAAATGACGCTCCCAAACAAGAAACAAAACGGATATCAGTTTGATATCCGCACGCACAAGAAGTGATACAAAATAACAAACAACGTAGTAACGTCTAAAGCCGAGATTATGCTTTTGTAATTTGTTTTCAATTTTTCTTTGAAATCACAAATCAGTCAAATCGAAGAGAAGAGTCAACATTTTTATCGACGGAATTTTAATTTGTGATTCATTCACCGTACCCGACGACACGATGAGAGCCTTTGACATCTACGTTCGGGAAATATTCTTCCGGATAAGGGACTTGTTCCCGGAGTAAGTTGATTCTGATTCTTACGAACGCTCCATTGATTCTACTGTATTCTCGTTTTTTAGAGCTAAACATGGCGAGCTTTTCAATCGGCTCTACACTTTCTACTGCGTCCACAACTGGTACCACATGACCGATTCCGAGCGAGAACGCTTCATCCACCTTCAAATCCAGACCGAGGGCGAAGGAAAGCAGGGCCTGGTTTTCACAAACGGCAATATGTCTCTCGTCGATCCCGATGATTTCGTGACTTTCTCCTCCGAAAAATCAAGACCGGAGGTCGACCCCAATGTCCCCAATGCTCAGGGGGACTCACAAGAATGAACAAAATTCAGAGTGAAACTGAAACTTAATGAAAACCTAGAATCCAAGGTATAGTTACCATATCTTAAAAATCTTTTAGTTTAGTCAAGACTCAAAAAATCAAACCTTCGCTTTGTAATAAAATTGCATGTGAACGAAACTTGTAGAATCACTTCCATTTTGACATGGACTTTCTGTTTCCAACTTGGGAGGATTCAGCCTGAGCGGCGAGCTCTTCGTCGAGTAAAAGCTCGAAGCTGCCAATGGCGTCCGGGCTTGGGATTTTGTTCCATTTGACATCCGGAACTCCGTCGGGGGGTAAGACAACATTGATGATATCATTGATCAGCCTGTACTTCATGATCCTGTCGGCCACCGTAGTAGAGCTCAAGGATGGCGATGCGTTAACCTAAACGGAAAGAAATCGTGTGAAATTCCGACTTTAAGCGCCAGAGACAAATGTCACCTCAATCAACCAAGGTTTCAGCATGTCATCGATGATAATATCGTAGCCATAGCACTCGTAGCAGTGTCGGTCGCTGACCATAACAGGACAGACGGCCTTCAAGCTGTGAACGATGAGCCAGTTGATCTCGTTGAACAACTTGTCTGTGGCCAGTTTGCCCCTCATAGTCTCCAAGAAGAGCTTGAGGTTTTGCACTGTGAGCTTGCCTCCATGAATCGAATTATATTCTTCTCCATGCTTCTGGATGGACACGTTGGTCAGATGAATGTACATGTTGTCCATTTCGTTGGCAGAATCGTCATACTTGACCGTGCAGAATCGACCAAATCCATGCTTGTACAAGTAAACTTTCAGTGGTCTAAACAAGAGGAAATTGAAATAGGACAGGAGTTGCATAGACAAGCTGCTGTGACTACTATGTTATGAGCATTATTCTCTTGAATACCTGAAAGAAGTGACCAAGACGTAGAGCCGAAGATCGAATTTCCGCCCGCCAATCAAAAGTGGGTTGTCAATGTATCGCGAAATAACGTAAGACTCTTTGACGAGATTGGGATTGAAGACTGTCCTCGATTCTCTGGACCATTTCTTTAGCTTGGACAGTTTATTGATGAGAAAGATACCGGCTCCTTGACTTTTTCCGCAGGGTTTCATGATCCAGGTGCTAGACGGATTTTTCCGGTACTCCTCCACAAACATGTTGTAGTCTACCAAAGGGACATTATTTAGAATGCGAATCCATGAAGATCCTAATGCTCATGGGATACCAGCTGGCAGGATGAATGTGGTTGGAATGAAATCCAAGTACAAGTAGCGACCATGCTCATTTTTCTCAGCCAAAGGATTGCCTTCTCGTTCCAGGTCCCTTCTGTACCTCTTAAGATTCTTGACCATCAGGTCCTTCCTATCATTGATAAACCCAATAAAAAACCAAATTGATTTGGCTACAACAATTAATAAAAACAGTTTACCTTGTCAACTCGTAATGGTTTGAAAAGTGGTTGATGATCTGGAAGTCATTCATCCTGTATCCGGAATCAACTGCAAATAAGTTTCGACAAGTTGTGGTGGACGCCCAGTAAAATTGCCAATCATCATCCGGGCCGACAGCTACCCACCCTCTTTTCTCAAAGTTTCCCAAGATCACGGACTTGTCCATGTCGACACAGTACGCAACTCTTGCAGCACACATCTTGACAAAGTAGCTTTCCAGACCAAACTAAGCATTTTTCACATTGGAAGTACGTGGGTTTGATCAATATAACTCAACTCTTAGCTCTAACTTTGGCGCACCACTTTTCAACAAACATGCGATCCCCTCTGCGAAATCTAGGTCAAGAAATTCATTTCAAGACGTAGGGTGTCTGTCGTGCTATCGTTTTTATTAGTAACCTTGTTTAAATAGATAGTAGTTTTCTTATCTTACTTTTGTGTGCATACGTTTTCTGGTGTTTTAAAATGGAATTATTGAAGAGGTTTTGCTTTCATCTCGTATTAGAGGGAGAATCGTTCGTTTTACACCAAAAAATTCGGTTGAAGAGGAGGGATATTTTTCGTGAAAAAGGTCAGAAGAACATAAAAAAGTCATTTTAGGCTTCACCTCATATGTTCGTGCACAAGCAGTAGAGTTGACGCTGTCTTTCTCTTTCAATCACAAATCCAGATTGTTTCTGGTAAATACACTCGTTTTTCGACAAAAAGCCTTTGGAATATCCTCTCTTAGCACTTAATATTTTGGTAAAGGCCACTAAGCATGTTCTTCTCTCTTTCTCTCACTTCTGTCGCACAAAAATAACGCTGGCGGTTTAATTTGATTGTTAGAGATGCAAGATGACGCTGTTCTTAATATATCTTCGTATCTTCTCTATAAAAAATTCGGTGGATGATTTCTAGTATTCTTCAACAGGCTGAGGTGGTATTTCTTCCCCCTCCACGCCCTCGTCCTCCGGCACGGCAAAGCCATCCTGAAAAATGAGCAAACTTTGGTGGAAAAATTCCCTGACAAAAACAGTTACTTTTGACCCACCTCGGTCTGGTAGAGGACACCCAGGACTTTTTGGCAGAATTCGCTCGCACCCTCGGCGGTCTCGTTCTCCTGAGCAAGGACTTCGATATCGCGGAGCTTACCGAAGTAAAAGTCGCGCTCTTTCTCCAGACCTTCGATGGTCAGCTTTGCATCCATAAGCTGAGCATTCAAATCCTCAATTTGGGCAGCGGAGGCTCCACCGCCAGCGGCCGGTCGAGGTCGCGAAGCGGCGGGTGCTCTGGCAGCTGCAAATATAAACAAGTGTCATACTCGAGAAGCAATTATTACACAACATAATTGATTCAAAGCAATAACATTATAGCGTGCAAAACAAAAAAGCTACCGGGAGAGGTTTTAGAGATTCTACTCGCCGCCGGTCGGCCAGCCATTCGCGAGTGACCATTGGATGCCATCGGCATTCGGCTCGCGGCGCCCACGGGTCCCATTTCCGCCCCACCCCTGGCGGCGTTCGGATCGTACTCCTGTCCACTGTAGTTGGCATCGAAGAACTTCTTGAACCATTGCAGAAACTCGAAGTTGTCTTGGAACCTTCCCTTGATGAGCCTGTCGACCGGCACGATCTGGTTGGTAATAATGGGGAAAACGTAAACAAAAACATCTATTTACACATGCTAATAACATGGACTTAAAAGATGGCAACCAAGGAGGTGGTAATGGTATCATGCATGGCGGCTGTTTTATAGAGGCTACATGAAAATTTAGCTAGCGGGGAGCCACTTGATTTATGTAGCTAAGTGTACCAGCTTTAGAGTGGTGCGTTCGTGAGTAAGTAGGCATTCTGTTTGAAGAACCTCTTGAAATGCCATTAGAACTTGAAGGGGGACCCGAGGGCGCGATGCCCGGGGGAGGGGGCCCGCGGGCGTCATCGGGATTAACCCCGATTCGGGCGAGGGCAGCGTTCGGATCGTATTCGTGACCATCATAGTTGGCGTCAAAAAATTTCTTGAACCACTGAATGAACTCGAAATTGTCTTGGAACCTGCCCTTGATCAGACGATCCACAGGAATGATCTGAAAGTGGGTTGTTAAATAGTCGGGTCTCCCTAGCCCTAAACGCACCTTTCCCCCTTGGTCTTTTTCGATCCCTCATTAGTAATTACTCAATTAGATAGTAAGCCAAAATTACCTTATCGACGTTCATCTTTTTAAAGGAGGCCTGCAGGACTTTGAAGTTTTGAATGTACTCGTGCTCCAGCTTTGTCTTGAACTTGACCTTCTTGAGCTGTACGCTTCCTGCAAATAATTAGGTAAATAGGTAGATAATCAGGGCTTGATTACTGAGATTGGTAAAATACAAACCTGGGAAGAGCATGTCCATAAATTGACAGTAGGCCCCGCCGGAGCAGAGCTCCTCAATCTTGGTGTACTTGGTGTCGAGGCAATCGTTGACCCAAGCCAGCATTTCGTGGCGGGACAAGTTATCCGTGGTTACGGACGTGTTGTACACGTTCACCGCCATCTTGGATTTGTTGTCTGTAAGCAAAATAAAATAATGAAAAGAAACTCAGGTAGGACTAACTAGAAGTAGGTGACCTCATGAAACAACTAAATATTATTGATTAGGTTCAGACGACTGCAGAGCAGCATATGGACACATATTTTTATTGTTATTACCTAACGCACAATGCCAAGGCCAAAAGCATGTATCGGTAGACGGTAACTAAGTATTTACTGGCCTTTCTTTTTTTCATGCGGCCTTTAAAGGCTGTAAAATACTTATGTAGCGTGGGTGTGATATGATCTTGACCCAGCCTTGACCCAATTGCAAAGTTGTTTTCAACGAAGGGACCACTGCAAAAAAATCTTTGAAAATGCAATGGTGGTGTCAACTTACGGAAAAGTTGAAAGAAACAATTAAGGATTCTTTTCAGTTTTCACAGCTGTTTTCTTCTTAGCACACGTCCTAACCACTTGTTTCCCAATGTCTGGCAGCCATGTCTTACTTCAATTCAAAATAAACTTGCTAAAAGCCACACAGAGAAATCTCACTGCCAGTGATCGAGACAAAAGTATCTAAGTTAATTGTGTAGCTAGCTAGCTGTTGTATTGTGGTCCATTAAGGCACACTTTCTGAACTGAACTGAAAGTCTAGCATGGTTTGCGTAGGCCGAAAAAGTAGCAGAGTAATGGCTTAGATTTCTCCCTTGTTTTCACTGCTCCAAACTCTAAGGCACACCAGGTCAACTTTATGCCATGTGTGTGTGTTAAATCTTTACAGCGTAATGTGTACTAATAATAAAGCCAAAGATAAAGGGTGGAACTTGCTTCCCGCTAAAAACTCTCACTTTTGCTGATGGTGTGGTGGTGTTGCTTACAATTTTGTAATGACAATTCAATCCTGGAATTTATTTTATTCTGTGAAAACAGAGAGTCGCTAAAACCACAACATTTATTGCTCTCTCTCTCTACATATACATGAACATATCGACTACATAGATTTGTAAATGAATAATATCTACATCATTATGAATTCCTGCATGGCCAGCAAATTAACATATCTTCCGAGAAGCCTTATTGATGATAAAATCGATAACAATCTTTAGAATATTCCTTATACCTCATGTGGTTTGAGATCTAAAAGTAAGCCTTTAATTTGAACATTTACCCCGACAAAATCGAGAAAATTACACCTTTCTTTTTCTTTGAGATGCACTTGCAATTTTAGCAGCCGAGCAAGCTCATTTCTGGACATGTCATTTCAAATAAGGAGTGTGAGATTTCAAAATAATACCTCAAGTCTGCAACCTACGTGCAAATAAGTATATTCGTGAAAAGGGAACTTCAAATTGTTTCCTTCCAGCGTGGGTTTTTGTAGCCTAGTCTCCAATCCAACGAAGGACACCCAAAAACCCTAATCTTTCATTTATCAAAGTGCACCACCACACAACATGAAACTATGTAAATTGTAAATAGTTTTGTTTGTTTGATTTGCTGCATTCTGCTATATTTTGAAACAATTGAATAGAAAGTTGTTGTTGCATCAATACTGATCACATGGACATCATGTTCTCTTCTTTTTGCGATAAAAATATTCTAGACTTTAGACATGACTCATGGAAAAACTCACCCTATTTTAGTCATTCATGGTTTTTATGAAGTTTTACCGCCCAGCCCGATTTTCCAAGCCAAAAATCCTGTATTATTCTGCACCACCTAACCAACTTCCAAGAGACTGGTTAATAACGAGTTATCTGATGAGAGATCCACCACACCCATAGTCATTGGAAAAAAACATGTGCGCCAAAGCTAAGCAACCAAGGCGGTCAAGTATGAAAATTTCTGACACCTTCTCGAAATTCACATTTTCTTTGACGGAATAAAGGCTTAAAACGGTGGCCATTTTGCCTCGGGCTTACCTTCGTTTAAGGTGGCGAGAGTTGGTAGCCAAAACCAAGGAGAACTTGACGGATATCCCCTCCAAAACCGGCTAAAACTTAATGGGTGTGGGTGACACTTAGGAAATCGCAGAAAATTTTCAACGGTTTTCAGATTGATTTTTCGTCAATAAGGCGATCGATTTTACTATAAAACCTCTGGTCACTTTTACAGTATTTCAGGATCAAGCCCACTTTTCATCCTCGTCAAAGCTTTGAATAAAACTTTTGGTGTTTCATTTTAAAGTTTAAAAACGATATTTATACTTGCAAATTAGTAGTTTCTTGAAAAAAAGGTTATTAGGCTGCCTTAATTTTGAACACTCACTCAAGAAAGTGTTAGTCTCCCATTAAAGTCAAAAATATTGTATGACTCACTTGCTTCTTTTCTTAAATAACGTGCCAGCGTAGATACCTGAAAAGGGATCCGTTATTTAGAAAAGGAAGTAACTGCCCTACTGACTTTTACCCAGCTGTCGCGCTAGCTGATTTGCCGGCTTGTTCCCATGACAGTAAGGAAGATTTGAGGCATCTTTTAAAAAAATGTGCAAAAAACACGGAAGAAAAGACAATGATAATTAATTAATTTTTGTCTTCACTCATTTTAAAACAAAAATATTTTTTATTTACTGTACATTCTTTCAGAAAATCGAAAAAGTGACTTGACGAAAAACAACACAAACCATGAACACAAACAAAAACGAAACCGAAAAGTCCCTGGAAAACAAGAGTAACACCGAGGAAAGTTTCAGATTTTGACCAAATTCTCCAAATCTTCAGCGAATTGAAGACTTGACCAACATCATGGACTAGGCACTAGTACACTAAGACTTCGCCATGATCGCGACAGACCAGACAGACGCTCGCAGTATTCTCGTCATGAAAGAAGGTTCCGATTTTATTTATTCGTTCTTTCCGTCGTTCCGGAAACAAGGAACAAATCATTGGAAGAAATCTCGAGCGCATTAAAGCACCAGTAAGTTTTTTGTCATCATGTGTCTCAATTATTGAGAAGTTGTAGAACAAAACTTGAATTTTCCAGCCCAGGTTCAAAAACGAATTCAGCATCAAATCTCTGATATGCTCAAGTATGAAAGGGTGTTGAAGTGTTCTTTTTGATAGTTTAGTGTTACCTTCAAGGACAAGGTTTTGGAGATAGAATTGTGTGTCTTTAATAAAGAGTTGCTGGATTTTCTTGATCCCGGGGAATCTTTTTGAAAATTGATGCTTTCAAATTATTGGTGACCATTCTAATTTATTTTTCAGGAAAACCTGCTTCGGGTCGCTGACAAGATCAAGTCCTAGACGGTATCAAGGCAACCAATCTGAAATATACTCAAGAATTGTGAAAGCATAATAAAGCAAATGCTTAACTTTTACCCGCCAACAACAAATAACACATTCCATCCATGAGAAAACTTGCAACCAAAATGTGATGAAAGAAAATACAAACGAGCACATTGCTGCAAGAATTACTTCTTTTACATATTTTTATTGGCGATTTCCAAGTTTTTACGGAAAACCAGCACACTGTTTAGGCGTCGGCAATGGTGACCTCAACCTCCACGCCAGGCTCGATGGAGATGGACGTGATCTGCTTCACAATCTCGGAGGGAGAGTGCAAGTCAATGACGCGCTTGTGGATTCTCATCTGGAAGCGGTCCCAAGTCTTGGAACCCTCTCCGCAAGGAGTCTTCCTGGTGGTGATCCTCAGAGTCTTGGTCGGCAGGCGAACGGGTCCCTTAACCTTGAGCTCCTTCTCCTTGGCGCCCTTGATGAGATCGGCGCAGACCTTCTCAAGGCTCTGGACGGTCCTGGAGGTGAGGGTGATCCTGATCCTGTGGATCGGGCCCTCCTCGGCGGCCGGCTTTCCGGTATCCTTGTACATCGACATGATTTAGTTTGTCAGAGGTCTGTTTCTGGTCGAGATATGGTACGGTTCTGAACGTCCACAGCGCTGTAAAAAGTAAGAAAACTTGTGATTCCCGGGTTTTCTATCACTCGTTCTTTTCCAAGTGGTCAAAACACAAACTTTTAAGATCAATTTTCGATCGAACTCGTCGACCAAATGCTCTCTTTTCAACTTGAAAGTTTGCTCTCAACGATCTCTGGACGATGCACAATGCACTCGCTGCTTAAGTTAGAGGCTTGGATCCCTTTTGGACTTGAAAACTTACCTGAACCAGAACGTAAAGAGGTATGTTTGCTTCAAAAGTCAAACGAAAGAGGAAGCGGAAATCGTCAGCTGCTTGTTGGTAAACAGTACGCAATTTCGCATTCTTCTTCGACGCAATCACGAAACCTTTGAATGAAAATCGCGTCGTAAGCATTTTTTTCGTTTTTATGTGGCGTTAATTTCAAATCCTTAAAAATAGGCACTAATGTTTTCTGTCAACAACATTTATTGCTACTTTTCTAAAATATTTTTCTTGTCGAAGTACTTGATTTTCGTGCGACAGGAGCACATTTTTGACAAATTAGGTAGCCTTGGATGGGTGCCGAAGGCATAAAATAAAAGTTGCCCGCAAAAAAGTGCAACAAATTAGTAGAGCATTTTTCTTTTGTTATGATCCAAAAAATTGTTTCAGGAAAAAGTGTGAAAATCAATTTAATTCCAATAAATTGCTGCAGCCACAAAACATCTCACAGTCTGATTTGTCTGACCACAAGTTTTGAATTAGCGAGTCCTTGAAAACTATCTAAAGCATTTTTCCATGAGAATTCTAAACAACCATTTCTATCTACAATACCACATGAAGTATTTTATATGGATTTCTTCAAAAATTACGTTGAAAATTTGCAGATGAAATTGGTGGAGAAAATGTTGTGCCAACACTTTTATTGTCCTGGGAAAATATGAATTTTTCTCGTTTTCCAGAATTTTTTTCGATTTTTAACCTTTTCCAGGACAAACCAAGGAAAACTATTTATACTTTAATACCGAGAAAAATGAAATCCAGAACAATTACGTGTAGCTCAAGTCTCGACTTTCGCTGATTTTCACTTCCAGAAAATTTGCATTTTTAAATATTCACATATGAAATGTCCGGATTTTTAACAGTATTTTCTGAAAATTTTGCCAAAAACTGCAAGGCAAACCTAGTATTAACATTTCGTAATAAATCGATCCCAATAAATATCTGTTTAATTTAGAGATTTTTGTAACCTCAACAGCTAGCCAAATAACTTAATTATCTCATTATTTCACGAAATTCAAAGGTGTCCAAATCTAAAAAAACATTCCAATTTTGAAATTAGATTCTGGGGCCAGAAATAGCTTAAATCTGTATTTTTCCATATGGGATTTAACCTTGCCTCAAATTTTGAACAGTTACATTTCAGTCTGTCAATTTAGATATCTGCAATTGAGATGTACAAAATCTGAAATTGTATGGTCTGTTATATGCCCTAATAATTTCCCAAATTACCGTCTTTTCTGTCAAGCCAAAAATATGCCATTTTAGAGAAAAGGGTGGCTTTTTACCATTCTTACCTCTGTTCAAAAATCGATCAAAGCTGAAATTGTAAGATAGCATGAGCGGGCGGCTGGATAATTTTGAAAAAGAAAATTCAAAAAGGTTACCGCCCAAAATTTCAAAATTGTAAGCTTAACTAGGTGGAAATATTTCCGGATAGCTACAATTTTTAAGATTCCTATTGTAGATAGTTTTAATTTCCGGAAAAAATAATTGTGCTTCAAAAAACTTTCTGTTCAAGACATGCAAAGATTGATCTTTCGCAATTGAGGACCTCCTAAAGAGTTTTGGTTTTTCTCCTCGATTTCACGGAAAAAAACGAAAACAATCCTCTTGTCATCGAAACCACAAAACAATTGATTTTCATTCATATAAAATATGTAAAATTTCAAGGCAATCCTGTCATTAATCCAAAGAAAATGGATTTGTTGGGTGGCATTGAGATTTGATCAATTTATTTGAAAAAACCTTTCTGCATTAAGCATTAACATTTTTAGTTGTTCACAATATCCTGCAATATTTTGACAAATATAGTGAAAGTAATTTTGAACCAAACAAAAGTCTTCATATCCTTAGCAAGACTTGCCCAACCCTCTATTGTACATTGTATTTTACCCAGTCTCAGACGCTTGGCTTTAATGAAGTCATGAAACAAAACTGTAATCACCCTGATGTGATGCGATATCACAACGGTTTTGTTTTCTTTTTCGAAAGTAGGCTGCTTCAAAAACAAAGCTTCCAGGGGAAAACAGGTCGCATCTCTGTTACCTACAGTGACTCCACATTAACAATTTCATTTATGGTAACCTTTTAAACTTGGATAAATGGTGAAATTAATGAACTGTTCTTAACAGCATAGACCACAATCAAATGTCATCTGTTTTTGTAAAGTTTTATTTAAAAGTTTTGTATTGTAGACTTTTTTTGGCATCGTTAGACTGAGTTCACTGCAGTATTTATAACGTTACGAACCCGGGGGGAGCTGCAGTTAGAAAGATGTGAAATCTTCAATTGCAACTAGATAGAGTCAGATTTTAATTAGTAGCACAGAATGTCATATTTGGTTACCGAAACTTTTCACTTGATACCCTTATTATTAGCTCCACCTTTGACACTCTTGAAAAAATATTGAAAGAAAATTCCTCTAAATTTAATGCACATGTGTTTACCGGAAGTCAAATCAAGAAAATATTGTATCTAGTTAAAAAAATCGGAAATTTGACACCAAAATAGACCTCGTTTTCTAACCATGTTTTACCAATTTTGTTTGCAGCATTAATGTGTACGTGAAGTAGATATAGGTAACAGGTCGCTTACCAGAAGACGACGCAGGTTCCAACATATAATAACGAGTACTGTTAGTAAATATACCGTGTGTGCCGGCTGGTTTTGTTACTTTACTTTACAGTGTGTGTAGCATGCAGTTGAAAACTACAGTTCTCAAGCCAGTTATCTTGGTGCTCTGCCAGGGCAAAGACCTCTCCCCAGTGGTACCTCTCGTACATTGGTGAAACTCTCTGACATTTTGCCCAATTTAAAAAAAAAACTTGGGAAATTGGAGCGGAAAATCGACCAAAACAAACGACACACACAAAGATGGAGCCGCCAAATTAAAGTGAAAACCTATCCTTACATTCAAGCAAATCAAACATGATTGGAAAATATGTCCCGAAAAGGTAACGACAGCTAGCTCTAATTTCTTGAAACCAGAATATGTTTCGCTTTATTTTTACCCCTTTTCAAATCAATTCCCGCTGAAAAATATTTTTTTATGGAGGAAAAATAATCAAGACCTTACACTAAACGTGATTAAAATCTAGAACGACAGCAAAGATTTTTTCTCCGAAGTATTTTCGAAAGTAACTCAAGTCACCAAAATAACATAGAATATCCTACTGTAGTTAAAGCACTTCAATCCTACTTTGCTTCTGATGATGTGAACTGAGACTGCCATATCTATGGATGTAAGTCATTTTCAAAAGGAAACCCCGTAGTGGCAGATATAATTTCGAACAATGACGAGGAAGAAAAATCTGGTATCTTAGCTCCCCATCTTAAAAATCTGAAATCTGAAATTTCTGAAGGCTTCTTTGCTTTTAAAAAAATCTGCCACACTTTCTATTTGCTGTCATACTTGAGCACTTCCGCCAATAAAACAAAGATTTGTGGGTAAACTATTTTTTTCCAAGAAAATTCAGGTCAAGCAGTAGCAAGCGTATAGGAATTTTGAAATTTTCAGGACAAAGGAGGGCTTTAATATGCTCTAAGCTTGGAATTTTGTTCGGTAGCTTAACCGCCTGGATTTCTCGTTTTTTGTTACCAGCAACAACTATTGGAGCGGAGGTAAAAAGTAAAAGGACTTTGGACCTCTATTTACAAAGTTTCAACAAGGTGAAATCGAGGCTTGACAAAAAAACTCACTTAAGTGAACTCACCCTCACGGAAAGAGCCCCAGTTTAATATTTAAATTAGCAATGGAAATCGTTTCAGTTTTCGTGAAAGTTAGCTTTTTGCTGCTTAGGGATGATTCGGGCACTAGTCCTAATCCCTGTAATTTGGCAATTTTCTAGGTCGTGTGATCAAGATTCTAGTTTTCTTTTTATGTAGGTATACAGGAAAAAGAGGAAAATTCGTTTTGGTTGCTTGGAGGCATCAGGCAACGCCGGAATGAAAAAAATCATTTTTTTTCTTGAAATTATACAGTTTCACTCACTTCCATGAAAAGAAAATGTGCTAAGTTTTTGCCTAACCACCAAAAGTGCATTTAAAAAATTGCTTCCCAGCTAAAAAAGTGCACTTTACTAAGTATTATTCTTTTGTGCAACCAAAAATAGAAGGCACAGAAAGGAAAGACAGTTTGTTTTGATCGGATCTTGAAATATCTCATCTGGAGCAATTGAACCACGACAGTTTTGATAGTTGATACATACAAAACCACAGTTAGGTTTGTTACCTTTTGGTGAGTTTCTCGCAAGCACTTTTAAAGTGCCTACATACTTTGACAAACTATCTATGAAGCAAGTAAAACAGGTAGATAATCTGTACACAACCTTTTTTCAAAGCTGCAACAGAGAACCCCTGCAGCACTCAGAAATCAGTTATAATAACTACAGTCTACCGAAGAGCAGTAGGATGATGTTTGAGTTCACTCTACAACAGTTATAATTTGCTGAGCAATCGCACGTTGCTTTAAAGCAACTACAACACGTAGTACTTAGATATTTAGTTTCGTCTGAAGTCAGAAGACCAACCAAGTTCTTGATTCTGCACAGTTAGTTTGTGCGAAAGTGTGGAAAAATCTAACAGGAAATTCTAGCTGGGTGGAAAAAGTCAAACCAGTTCTTAAAATGGCGTTTCCGCGAAAAGTCAGGCAGTGAGTCGATATAAGCCGGCAAAAAAATGGGTTAAACCGGTTTCGTAACCACAATTTTATTTTCTTGTTTTTTTAGGGTCAGCGAACTGGTCGCTCTGGTGTCAGTGTCGACTACCCTATTTTTGTTCCTTCAGACAAGAGACCTTTCACATCGGTTACAGGAAATACAGGTGGGTAAAATATTAGTTATTAATTCATGGAATTACATTTCACCCGTAACTTTACACAGGATCCAAATATCGACCTGTCGGCATTCGACAAAATCGACAGCGGCAAATCCGGGGGTAGAGCTGCCGTTGAGGAATTAACCAAGCCCAAGTCCTACTTCTCCCGAGAATTGGCCAATGAGAAACTAAATGTGAGTTAATCCTGCTTTCTAATTGTCCGAGACTTTGTTTACATTTTTGTTTACTTGTCTTCAGCTCAATCCGGCAGACCTTAACAACACGAGGAAAGCGAAGAAAGATGTGCTATTTTTCAATCGCGTCCCCAAAGTTGGATCTCAAACCACCATGGAGCTATTAAAATCACTGTCTATCAAAAACCACTTCAGCTATCACAAAGATCGCACACAGAAGGTCGAGACTATTAAACTGACCTATAATGAGGAGGTACAATATAACTCTTATTATGTCATTGTCATTAATCATTTTTTATTACCATATTCATGTATTGCTTTCAGAAATGGCTAGCAAACCTGGTAAACTATTTTGAGCCACCCTCTGTTTACGTGAAACACGTCTGTTTCGTCAACTTCACACAGTAAGACTAAATGCATGCAATAAGAAGTTTGGTTTAATGACTTAATTAATTAGGTTCGATATGGACATGCCCATATACGTAAATATGGTCAGAGATCCGGTGGAGAGAGTGATATCTTGGTACTATTATGTCAGGGCACCCTGGTATTTTGTAGAACGAAAACGAGCTTTTCCAGAGTTGCCACTACCAAATCCAAATTGGTTACGCAAGGTGAGTGTCTTTTAATCACGCAACCTCGATGATCTCCTTCTCAATTCTATCCTAAGCTACCTTTGTAAATAAAACCAATTACTTGGATACTACATTTTCACACTAATCTCACGCTCCAATGCATTTTCATCTCATTATCTACCTGTTTTCACCCTTGCCTTAACACCAGTGACATTTTTTTTTGCAAAAAACGCATCACTTTCTCTAGAATGCTACCTAGCACCTTTTTTCCTCAACTGGTGGATGGCGTTTTTGCGTTAGCAAATTGAAATTACTGCACTTTGACATTCAATTACAGTTTTCAGGGGTGTTCAGAGCTTAACCTACTTAATTTTCTAAAAGCTAATAAAGATTTTACTGAAATTTTCGACTCCTATAGATTGTATAGAGCGCACACTTTTTGAGTTAAAATTGTCATTGATTTTATCACTTATTCATTTTATTCGAAACTTTTAGTTTATAGCTCCAAAATATAAACATTATGGATTTCTCTACCTATCTATCTATCTTTTCATAGTTTCAAAATTGTTCATTTTTATTATGACTACTTTATACCAGTAATACCACCACCAACTGAGGTATTTTTGCAAAACAAGTATCTAAATACTAGAAAATTGGTAAATGCATTCTAAATCGCCTTATTGACTGGTCCTAAATTAATGTTGCCTTTTAAAAAATTGAATGAATTAAAGCGCTTTTTTTTGGTGACAAAATAATTAAAAGACACATTCAAAAATCAAATAGACTCCTTACGCATTCTGTCCTTTTATTTATCATTTTTCCATTTTATTTAATGCACATATTGATCATTTATTTTGGCTTGCATGTAGCTATTGTTTCAAAAAATACCATGAACCTCACACCAGGCAAACCACCCTTTTATCGTTGAAATGATCCGGTGCTCCGACAATACCCTCTTCGACATTCACTCCCGAATTTCTGCCTCTTGAATGCCACTTCCATAACGTCCATAACCTCCTCTGTATGATATTGAAACAATGTTACATCCAACAAATAACAAAACTTTGCCAACAAAAGAAGTAACTGAAAATCAAACTAAAATGAAAATGAATGCTGGCAACTTAATCCCCAGGACTACGAAACTTGTGTGAAACGGGGCGATTCTGAATGCACATACCAAGACGGAGACGAGCGGGATGATTTTGGGCAGCTGACTGAATTTTTCTGTGGACAGGACGATGAGTGCACGTAAGTTAAAAATGCCCTTAAAAATCACCCAACAAGCTGTTAAAAATGTATAGCGAAAGAAATTCGGGGTTAGGCAAAAACGTTGGTATGGTGGTATCACTGGTATAATTTCTTGGAGACCCCCCATTTTATGAGGGAAATGACGGGTCTCCATGAAAAAGACCACGTGATTTTTGCAGGACTTTGAGACTTGCGTCAGTACAAATGACCGGGAGTGCCGGTACATCCCCGGTTTAAAACGAGATGGTTTCGGAGACCATCGCCGTCAGACAATGTTTTTTTGCGGCCATAGTGACGATTGCACGTAAGATGACTTTTTTGGATCTTTTTTTCGAGAAAACGAGGGGAAATTTTCGCAGGAGATAATGACAAAACTGAGGCGGAAGCTTGCTTTATTTTGAATTGTTGTGATGGAACTTTCACACAAAGGATTACCTTTTACATTTAAACCTTTGTGGTGCAATGAGGTGTCGAAACTCCAAGCTTTATATCCAAGGGGGAATAAAAAGAAATGGAAAAAGATTTATATTTTTTGGTTAAACCTTAGCCTCCAAATGTGTTATAAACAGATGGCAACTTGCATCAAAATGTCAGAGTAGGTTACGTTTGATATCAACAAACAATGTAAATGTAATGTCACAAAAATTCTTTGTTATTTGAACTGAAATTAGTTAATCACGATTTTTCTTTCAAAAAGGTGCATTTTAATCGCTCAAAAAAGTTCTGCACACACAAAAAATTTTTAAGTTACCAAAAATAAAGGACAAAACTTGGTAGGGCAATATTGAAATAATAAGGGTTGGTGGCAGTGGCAGCATATGTTACACCCCTGTCATATTATTTTTAACCAAATATTTCCACATCTGCGACCGACCCCACCACCCTTTATTGAGCCATTTTTTTGGTTAACCAAGAATAATAATTTATATTAGAAAAACTTGCAAAAATTGTTGTCGACAATCCATCTAACTTTACATTTCTTAAAATGAAGTCAGACTTTCTCCTTAAAAATTACACCGTAACTGCAATTGAAAAATGGATTTGTTCACCCGCGAGCACAAATTGTTAATTGTTATCATCAGGAATTTCCAAATAGAAAAAAGTTAAATTGTAGCAAAAATATTTTTTTTCTTCATTTGATTTCCCATAATATCTATGATGAAGAAATGGACCAGAAATTGTAGCAAAAATATTTTTTTTCTTCATTTGATTTCCCATAATATCTATGATGAAGAAATGGACCAGAACTGCATTTGACATCAATAACTCTTAAGCGTGATGTTAGTCCACTTCAGAAAGAAATGGACAAAAAAGTTGTGAAAATACCACCAGCTTATTTGAAAAATAATACGAGAAGAGTGAAAAATTACATTGGATTTGTTCTCAATTTATGACAAATCCAAACACAGTTATTTTTAGGAAGTTATTTAAAAAACATTTGGGGATTTTGTTGATTTTGTTCATCAATTAGAATTTTTCCACAATATTTCACCCATGCATCATTTTTAATGGTTCCTTTATTTCACCCACATTTCAGGGGTTTCAACACTGAAATCGCGATGCGCAAAGCCATGGAGAACGTGGAGAAAAGCTATGCAGTCGTCGGCATTCTGGAAGAGTTGAACAAAACTCTTACTGTGTTAGAACACTACGTGCCACGCTTCTTCAAGGGAGCCCTCAATACATACTGGAGTAAGTTTTCATTTTATTCGCATAGATAGATGGTGCCACCCTCGCTCCATTTCATTTTAGCCTATGAATGAGACCAAGTTTTTTTGTGAATTACAAGTTACAACCTAATTTATTCAGCAGCCAAGTGGTAAACTGCTTGGTAGGAAAGTTCATTTTAAATGCATTACAAGAGATTTCTCAATTTTCCAAAAAAAAAGAAACTGATTTTTTGCCCGCCCGCTTTTGAGAGGTGAAATCTCAAATCAATCATTTCCTACTCCGTGTTTTCATGGTTTGTTTGCGTTTTGTTTTGTTGCAGACGAGGTCCACATGTTCTCCAAGATTAACCGGAACATCTACAAGCCTCCAGTGTCCGAGCAAACCAAAGAGATTGTGCGGAAAAACTTTACGCGGGAAATCGAGTTTTTTGAATTCTGCAAACAGAGATTGCACAAACAATATTTGGCGTTGAACCTCAACGAGGAGGAGATCAACGCGAGTCAGCCGTAATTGTAAACGTCAGTAGCTTGTTTGAAATATATCCTACAACAAGAACAACAATGTGGCTGAATTATCTGTAAAGGCCAGTAGTGGCATCAAGTCCGCCCAGCTCTTTAGTAAGTTTTTCCTAGTCTTTGTTGAGCGCAGAAGTTTCTCAAGCAGGAGCGCTTTTAAGCTCTTATTTAGTCCAGCAGTCTTGTTCCAAGGCCAGGCCCGGAGAGGCCAGAAACCAGCCTTTTTGCATTTTCCTGCGAAAGTTAACATGCACAATAATTTTCTCTTCACGTGCATTGGATTGCTAATCGCAACAGTCATTGCAGTTGGAACCTGCGGAAAATTTGCAACAACCATAAAAACTTGTGAAATCGAGCCGCCGGAGCGTATCCAGAATCGGTTGACGAATTTGAAGCTCCACTGTGGCCAATATAACAATGACAATCATATGAAAAGAGTAAACCACTATTGCATATTTTTGCACGTTTTAGTTTACTAATAATGCATAAAATCTACTAAGGAAAAAGAGAACTTGATTGGCAGCCGTTCGCGGAAATTGCTTTATTGTTGGAATCACAAAGCGGCATCAACTAAAATTCTTGAAATATTTGCGGGACTCGAAGGTTTCAACGCTTCTCTTGGTCATAGGTAACAACAGATTTTTTGTTAATTCGATGCTAATGTCTCAATTTAATAGGCTGA
>JAAUYL010039578.1_pt1 | contig 19548 bp, 15 predicted proteins | sample 7278011 | NCBI WGS metagenome assembly JAAUYL01 (sample SAMN14350225, study PRJNA611818) | marine sediment metagenome | isolation source: surface marine sediment (1.8m) | place: French Polynesia: Moorea | collected 2018-08
ATTAATGATGCATTAATTAACCAAGATTTTCTTGTCCCTGGCTTGTCCCCCAAGATTGAGGGACAGAACGTGTCCCATTACAAGTGAGCAATCTGTCTTTTCTAATTTGTGTCAAAAAATGATGCATTAGCTTGCAATTGATCTCTGTTCTTTGGGCGGAAAATTTCGTTCTCCACTTGACCGATGGGCGGCGTTTCCCCACAAAATATGCGGTTTTTCATACATTTTTCATATTTTTTTTTCAAATGGCTCAAAAACCAAAATTCGCTGTGGTCAGTATTTAGTGAAAATCAATGATTTTTTCTGTGAAACTCTCAACGACTTTGTTATCACGTTAAACCGGATAAAGCTACTGGTTTTTCTTTCAAATTAATTCTCGTTTTTTTGCCTTGTAATTAAAAGCTTCTCTGCGGAGGAAATTGGCAGTGAGCTACGAACTTTTATCATTTTGAAAACTGGACCTTGAGTACGCGATGACTAGAAAAATATATATGAGGTAAGCACAGTGTTGCCTTTGAAACTCACCCAAAAATGTGTAAAAACCCATCCGTTTTTGTTTGAAGACACTGTGCGGGAAAATTGGGCTTTCAAAAAATTTCTCCACTCTGGAGAAAACCCAAGGAATAAGTGGATTTTTTCGTGAAATTTTCCAGTGGTGAGTTGACAAAAAAATCTGGGTCTTTTCAAAAAGAGATGTGTTAAATAAGAACAATAACAGCAGCAGCAAAGCAATTTTCTCTCCTCCTATCCTAACCGTAAACATACTCAAAAGATTACCGGTTCTTACACCCTCGAGCTTCACGGAGTTGCCAGATGAAATTCACTCGAAATTGGCCAAATTATCTTTGGAAAAAACGCCAAAAGGCACCCCATTTTCATGCATTTTCCAAAATGGCATTATTCAGGAATTTTCTGGAAACACCTAAAATTGATGCACGTTTCATTTCATTCCCAATTTTCCAGCCATTGAATTCTAAGCCTTTTTTTCTCTATCGCTGAGAGGACAAAGGGTCAAATGGGATTGAAAAAAATCGTCGATTGTAGCGCCATCTACAAAAAAGTTGCAACTGGTTTTACGATCCTAAAATTCAAAGGAAGAAAAGATATGTGAAGTTCCAACGTGTTTCTTTTGATGTTTACGACATGTAAAGGGCTGTTACTGTTGTTATTATTTTGTTTATTTTGACTGAATTCTTGCACTCCATGCAAAAGGCTTAACGGACTTTGCCTTTTTCCTTTTGTTGGAAATTCTGAAAAAAATTCTGAATAATTTAAAATTCAACAGACATTTGATACGAATAATAATACAAATAAAAACGTGAGAGATTCGAATTAAAATACAAGCAACATGCAGAGAAATTTCTTGGTGGTGAGCTCAGCTTGAAACTGTGGCTGAAAATTGCTAAATTCCTTCATTTGTATGCTGCATCAAAACTGTGCAAAAATACTGGTTTCTTTGAAACCTATGGCCACAAAAATCTTCTCTTAAGAAAAAAAAAGAAAAAGCTTAATGTTTTGTGAAAAACACGTGTTTCAAGCTCTACATTTCTTTCTTTTATAATGAAGTTCTAGACAGCGAAGTCTGTAAAGTTCTCAGATGACAGCTCTAATAATTGGAATAGCATCTCGAATATACAAGAAAAAAGCTAAAATTGCAACGGATTTCCTACATTTTTTCTGCTTTCAAAAATGGAAACATTACTTACCATTTTCTCGCCTATGTTTTTACAGGAAATTCTTTGTTAAAATACCTCCAAGACACGTGTTGGAATCGGCAAAAATTGTCTATTTTTGTTTTAAAAAAGATTTTTTTCTGAATCTTAAAAAAATGAATAGAAGCCATAAAAATTAAGCACATCCACATTGAATTATGTAGGTTTTTTCGGCTAGATTTTATGGAAAATAAGAGAGGGGTTGAGATTTTTATCAAGGGCAGAGCAAAGGGCTACCAACTTCTTTGAAGTCTGGACCATTTTAAAACGGGGGTTGAATTATAAATCATTCTGAAAATTACGCCCACAACCCTTAAAATATATAAGAAAAAGAAGATTTTCTTAATTATTGCGGAGAATTTTACTTGCTGAGAGAAGGACAAACGGTGCTTCGCAGCGCGACTTGCCGTTTGAAAAATTGAAGCTCTCCACGGAACTATACGAAAAAGGCGCCCGAATTTTCACCGTCCATACAGAGAGTTCAACGAAAGAAAACATTCTCGCTGTTTCAAATATTTTTTGAAAACATTTTCCGCCTACAATGGAGAGCTTAGAATTGGTACAAATGTTGCACAAAAAAATATGAAAAATACTGTACATGTTCGGAGAGCTGGGCTACCTGAAAAAGCCCAAAAATCAGGCACTGTTCCAGTTGCTATTGAGGCAAGACTTTGTGAAGTTCAGTGTTACATAATATTTTTTTGAAGAAAATCTTTTGAATTCTTTACAAAAAGTGCGTGTTTCCAATCAATGAAGATATATCATTTTTAATGTTAAGGTATGATATTGCTAATTATTTTTTGGTAGCAGATCAAAACCGGCTCACATTATTGCAAAAAGCCCGTTTTGTTTACATTTTTTGACAGATCCAACCAAGCGTAACTGTAAACAAAATTTGAAAATTGCACGGGGCAACATAAGTTTTGATTTCCAAAATACATGTTCGGATTTCCGGCTCGATAAAATCGATCATTTTGTAACGATTATTTGCAACACAAACAACAGCCAAAAAAGAAGGAAAACATGCAAATAAAATTGATGATGGACTTTCTAAAAATGTTTGTCTCAGGCAAATATCTAATTTGCCTGGAATTTCAAACCGAAAAAGCAAAAAATGCTGAATTCAATACCAAATGTTAGTCAAAGCCCCTAGAGGGGAGGTTTTCTTAAAACTGCAAAGCTGGCTTTTGAAATAAATACTTAGATGTCCAAGGTTACTGTGACGCTAAACAAAGCTCCGCTCAAATATGTTCGCTCCAGATTGAATGAAAAAGTTGTTTTAGAAGTTGGAAACGTCTCAATTATTGACTTGCGTTAGCAAGATTGATGAGTTTTTCAGGGATTTGAGCTTTTTGGCAGCCTTACAAAGAATCAAGAAAAAATATTTACTGTTACACTTTTATTTTGGATGCCCCAAACATGGATCAGATGTTCCACTGACACAATTTGTCAATAATTTCCTAATATTAAACGTCACGACTTTTTTTCTACGATTTCTCAATTCCAAAAAAGAATGCCCAATCGGTTTTTAAATGACCAATATTTTGGAGAAATTACTTCAACGCTCGCTGCCCACCTGCGGAAATTTGGGTGGCCAGCAATATTTTTTTGTTTTAATACAACTATTTGCAACTTTGTTTTTGTTTGTGAAATTGCATTTTTGGAGGTTATCCCACTTTGCAGAGAAAATGAGTTTCTTTTCAAATTGGGCTTTTTTCTGCCTTATCAATATACCTAATTAAAGGATACTTAAGTACTTAATAACTTATTTAGTGATTTAAAGGGATTTTTCAACCGAAACTTGGATTTTTATCGGGAAAAATGGAGAAACAGAACCATCTGCCACCTTGTATATATGCTTGTTAATATAGACAGCTGCATACTACAGGGTGCAACATTTATCCATTTTAAAAAGCACAAGTTTTGAGGAAGACCCTGTAGAAAAGTGGCAGCTGCAGCGTATTTTAAATTGAGGCGCGTTTTCGATATGTTACGTATTCTCACTTTTCCCTGAGATGAATTCCAAAGCCTCTAAAATTCAAAGTTTCACCATGAAAAGAAACAATAGAAACCAATAAAAAATCACAGCTTTTTGGACGTTTTGCCAAAAAGTTCAGTTGATCAATTTAGGTGAATATGCAGGAAATTGCAAAATTGTCCTGAAACGACATGTTTTATAATAGAAATTCCCAGTTTGTGGAGACTATGGCAAAGGGACAGATGGAAGGAAAGGTCTAAAAATGCTTTTTCGAGTCCTTTTCGCTTTTGAAACAAGCACAGAATCGCGTCAACGGCACGATGCGCAGCGAACGACCGTTAGGACAAAACGCAATTTAGCATATTACCCTGTATACTGGCTCTCCAAACATACATGTGGTGGTTGTGAAAGCAGTTAAATTACAAAAAGTAAGTCAGTTCAGTGATATCCACCAGACAGTGAACATTTGAAATATTTTGGCAATATGAAGGTAAGGACTGAGCAAAAAATTGGCGACAGTAGCGCCATCTTTTGCACGTTATAATCAATTCCCTTTGTACAAGCTTTAAGGCCCTCATTCAGAAATTGTTAACCTTATTCATCACACACGTGTCTGCACAATCGTTAGAGAAAGGAATTTACCCTTAAAATTACCAGCAAAGTTTATTTGTATCCGCCAGTGACTGTGTGACATTTCTTAAGGAGCTGGCGTGATTAATGGTTCTGCTTCATAAGGCTCAAAGTCAAGTTGGATAGATTATAATGAGATATTTGAGCGTTGATCTCACTATAACTGACCATGACATTGGTTGTCACCTTGGTCCTAGTTTCCGGGGTCGTTTTCTAGGCATTTAAAGTAGGGGGTACCCTAAAATCTTGGTGATGAGCCTTATCTTAACAATTGATCAGAGACCGTAGGCAACACAATGACACATTTAAATTTGCGCGCCAAAAATAAATATCATAACTTTGGTGGATATCTGTAGCATTTTGCTATGTTTCCTGTTTCTTTTAATGATTCAGAAATTCTACTTGAAAAGGGGTGCTTGTTTACATTTTTTTTCAAGCGTCATGGCGATGCATTTTCCCATTATTCGATATTTTTGTTTATTTTTGTTTGCTTGTGAAATGTCAAAGCAGGCATCATCTTTCATTGCAAAGCCGATTCAATCGAAGTTTTGCTTTTTTGTAATCACGACAACAACAACATTTTTTCAAGGTTTTTCGTTAAAGAACGTAAATAAAATGATGTGGCATAATATTCCGGAAATTAAATGATAAATAATCTTTACTTAGTGTTGTAAGCCCTAGGAAATTTCAGCAGCGATTTTTTGTGCTGTCTGCTCAAATACAATTTCACAGATTTTTATCGCAGCTCAATGAAAATTGTAAGAATGGGATAAAAAAACAAGATAAAAACGGTCGGCAAATGGTCAAAACTCAAATATGTTTTGATCGTTAACTAGCAAACCATATGTTGTCGAAATTAATTATTTTATTTTAAATCTATGTGGATGTGTTTTTGTAAGGCTTCTTTTCAAGTTCACGTCTACAAAAAAAATGGCAGCCTTAAGCTCAAGGATTAAGTTTCTATTTATGTTTCTATTTCAAATTGAACACTTTTTCATTGTTGAAGTCTGGCGTATTTCTTGTTGAAGAACATGGATTTGATTGCACTGAACAATCCAGCCAGCAGAATCAAAACCACAGTGGTCAAAAGAGCGACAGAGGTACCGAACAGCCACTTGAAATCTAGAAAAATAATAGTACCATTTAATTTTGGCGATTTAAGGCTTTTTTGGCTATTTTACCCTCTGAATCGCTGGTAGCGCTGACTTTGTGGTTGCTTAACCAGTCGGTACCGGGATACCAGATCATGCCATCAGCAGGACAATTGCCATAGTTTTCCGGACAATCCAGAGCTTTCAGACTGGTTTTGTTGAAGCAAAACCCAATCTAAACATCAAAGGAATTGGCTTTATTGAAGAACTTTTGGCTATAAAATATTATTTGTTTACCTGGGAAATTGACAGTCCGTAATAGGTGCTGAAGGTTTCACAGTTCATGAAAGGCCTCTTTCCAGTCACGGTTTTCAAAGCGTTGGCATATTTGTTTCCAGTCGCTTTGCTCTTCGGGAAAAGTGCTTTCTTTGCCAAAATATCGTAGATCGGGTATTTCTCCCGCCATCTCAATGCTATAAATAGTTAATTCTAATCGATACTAGCGCCATCTATTATTGTTTGAAATACCCAGAGTGAAAAAGTCCAGCTCGCTCTCTACGTCAGAGTTGTCCACGATGCACGATCCATATTTTGTCCACTCCTTCTCGTAGATGGACTTCCGGTCCCACGGAGAGCCCGAGCCGAGCCCGAATGAGCTCGAGGAACTGTAATCCTCGGGCCAATATACCTTCAAATCGTCCATGATGGGCTCGAGCATGTCCTTGTCAAACGTGATGTTTGTATTGCAATAGATTGGTCCACCAGGTCCATCATTCATACCAGGTCTCAAACTCTGGATATCCCAGTAATTTCTTGGCCATTCTGGGGAAAAAGTTGTGAAATGCTCACTTCCGATTAATTTCTCAGCTTACCCTTGGGAGGGACACAGTGCTTTCCATTCCAGCAAAACGGCCAGGTTTGCACGAAAGCAATGAAGTCAAAATCATCGCTCAAGTCTTGAACATTCTCATAACTTCCCTCCTCCTCTTCGGAAAATGTAAAACCATTTGTTGTTGCAAGAAAAATAGCTACTAAAATTCCCAATGTTTTATGGAGCCCCGCCATTTTTATGGATTGTCTGAAGACAACTGATCAAAATGCAATTTTCATTGAAAGATAAACATATTGTGTTTATTTTATCAAACTGGAAATCATTCGATTTTTCATCACAATTGCAACATATTTATTTTTCGTGTATCGGAATAGAAATTGCTAGATGTGTGTTATTTGTTACTTGATCCTCCCCAAGGCTGGGAAAATTATTTATTGCACTTTGAAGTTGAAGAAATCATATACCAAAAGCAATTTGTAAGTACACTTTACACAATTTTCATGTTTCATTGAAGCTGGCAACCGATACATCACACAGAAAACTTGCACAGTGCCTCCAACAACAGGGCAATACACGATTACAGATAGCACAAGATCGCCCTTTGGGCTAGACTGTGCATGCCCAAAATGTGATGATCGATTTGGGTTTGAAAAATCAAGAGAAGTTGATAACAGTTTTCTGTAGTACGAGAATCCAACTAATTCGTCATTTATTTTGAGGCCAACTGCGAGTTTTTCAAGGAAATAAGTGCCAGTTTGATTTTTGGGAGGTCTTTGATATTTTTAAGAAAATAGACAATTTATCAAGTTTATTTGACCAACCCCAAAAATATGCAAATTAGTCAGGGGAGGCATTATTTTAAAAGTCATCTGTGATATAGAGAGGATAGTTCGAGGTCGAGCCTCTATTTTTCAGTTTATTATGCACAAATCAATTTACAATTTTGAATATCCTAAGTATTTACAAAGGGGGTGTGCATACCAGATGACGCGTTTCTCGATACTAAACTCTGCATTTACAAGCCAAATTGTTGGCATCAATTTCATCAATTTACGGGACATAATGACTTGGTTGGGTTGTGTTATCACGCTCCGCTCGAAGATGCGACGATTGGCCTTGACCGTGAGCAAAATAGGCGTCCACATCTTTTGATGGAACGTTGCTGTCAGCAGTTGCGAATCGCCTCATACGTTTTCGATTTTGCGCGCGAATTTCTCAGCCCATCAATTTTGCATGCATTCATGAATTGTTCTAATTTTCCATTGCTTTTATTTTCCAGGCCTGATTTTGACATGAGCTGTTCGAAGGGGGCGCCAGTATGTGCGAGAAGAAAAGTAAACAAACAGCTGACATTCTGAACAATTTGAGCAACAACAACACCAGCCAAGGAGGAAGTGGAAGTGGTGCTGCTGAGATCCATCATCCGTCTCAGCAAGTTCTCAGCATTCACAATTCTCTCAGCCATAATAATGGCATGGACAAGGAGAACAACTATTGCTCAGTTGTAGAGAAAAACCTGAGAAGGACCATGGAGCACCAAACGCTGAGACCGGCGCTGAGATCATCTCAGCATTACTGCAACTCAGCAGCAGCTGACAGTGTCACGACTCAGCAGCAGCAGCAGAAAGTCCGGTTCAACTTGGGAAATGCTACTCTGAATTCTAGTGCTGAGCTTACACCACCACCCAAAGAGTTCAAACGGGCAGGAAACCAAAGAAAAACCATGAGACCATTCTCAGCACTTGTGACCGAGTCTGAGCTTAGATCCGTGTACGACTATGCTGAGCCAATTGCTGAAAATAGTCCTGAGTCAACGCCAGTGCAGGCATCTCAGCAAATGCTGCCAGCCCATCTCAGCTCAAAGCTGACCCCAATCTCTGTGGACAGTCCTAAGCCACCACAGGGTTTTGTGAGATCAATGTGTCAGCTTTTTACTGGTAGCAACTCAGCAGGCAAGTCTCAGCTGAACAGGAGCAACAGTTTTAGTGGGAAAAGTGCTGACTCATCCAACAACTCAGCAAGGAGCTCTTTCAGGCTCTTCAGAAGCAACAGCTGGTCCAGTCGCAACAAGAACAAGAACAAAGCCAGTGCTGAGTCTGAGTCTCCAGAGTCTCAGCAATGTCAACCAGTGATGATCAGGACTCAGCAGAGGTGTTCTCCAAGCTACTCTACCAAGAGTCAAGACAGTGGCTTTTCTGAAAATGCTGCTGCATCAGCTCAGCAAAGTCAGCCAATTGCTGAGAACAAAGTCAAGCTAAGGTCAGCCAGCACTTCTCAGCTAAGGCTCCAGTTTCTGAGAGCCAGCATGGAACTGAGTGAGGATTCCATGGATCCAAACTTGACTCAGCTTCCGAGCTGCTCAGCAAATTCTCAACAGCTGTTGGCTCCACAAACGGATGGAGCTGGAGCCAATGAAAAAGTTGCTGAGTCATTGGGCAACATTGCCAGCATTCAAACTGGGCTGAGAGTGAAACAGCTGATGGCTGAGGAGAATCATCCTGGATCCCTTGAGGCTCCAACCAATGGAGCCAAGAATTTGCTGAGACCCACTGTCAGTGCTGAGAAGATTCGGCCCAAAAGTTTTCAGGTAAGACAAAATTCCATTTGGAGACTTTAACGCGCGGAATGAATAGTGCCAATTTTTTTATTACACGTTGAAGACTTTTTTCATGCATTCGTCCAAGCCACAGGCTGGCGCCACTGTTGTAGTCTCTTGTCCTTTATTCTTGTCAAGACGGTCTTGTCCTTTATTCTTGTCAAGAAGGTCTCGCCAATTTTCACTCCTTGGTTTTTCGCACAAAACGCTGCTTGGCATGCTGCATCTTCTATCATTCCAATATCCTGTCACGTGTCTTGGATACCAGATCACTGCGCAATTCTCAGCTATATATTAAAAAGTAACAAAATATTTTTTTTAATTATTAAATTTTTTTGTAATATTTACGTTCTTTTCTCCCTCTTTTATATTTGTAGTTGTTTGGCTCTCTTTCCGCCCATTTTGTGAATTTGGGCTTTTTCCTGTCACTAGAGTATCGCCAGCTGAAAATAAAAATGTGGCAATGTCAGTGATTGCAAATTTGCAATGAACTTACTCTCCTTCCCTCCGATTGTCATTCAAACCTATCCATGGACCTTCGATCTTCATTTGCCGGACATTTTTGGTACGATCAGTAGAAGCATAAACCATTTGAGAAATAACCCAGGCGCGAATTTCTGACTCTTGATTCCACAATCTCGGCTCGTACATTCGTCCACCAATCTGTTTACATTTCCGACCAGCATCTTTCCAATTCATCCTGGTTCTTCTCATAAAGACCACGCAAATGTCATCGAAGCCTTTCCAATTTCTTGGGCAACCTAGAAAAAGAAACACTTACCATTAGAAGAATGGCTGCATTATATTATTGACTTACCAGGATCTGCTTTCAACTGGACACCAGGAAGAATCAATGTTAGCAGAAGCAAACACCAGCAATGCCACATTTTAGTTGGTTTTGTTGTTGCTAGCTTGCCTGATGCGCACAGACTGAACCAGTAGCAATTTTATTCATACGAGGAGACGTGATTAACGATTTCATTTGATTCATTAGTAATTTAACGCCGTTTTCCTTAACATAAGTACATATTCAGAGAAAAAATGCGAAGCTGCAGAACTACACAAAGGCTATAAAATTAGGTAATATGACATTCAGAAGATGCCTTCAATGAACAAAATAACGCTGTTGTTTGAAAAGAAAAGAGCAAAGTTTTATTTCTGATTGTAAGCCAATTAGTAAACATTTCAAATCAAATTAGACAGAGTTTTTTAGATCTTGAACAGAAGAGAGGTGCAGAATTCCTCTGAGCATTGTTCCATTTGGGGAACGCAACCGGAAGTCGCATTGCCAGCAGGTTTCTCACACAAAAAGCTTCTTTTGTGACTGCAAAAATTATCGTCTAATTTCGCCAGATAATTTCTTGGATAATAATAGTTGGCGCAATTCTGGTTGCCTCTGGAGTTGTCAGGTTGCTTGCTGGAAAAAACGGTCTTCTTGTTTAACTTGAATTCCTCGTTGTTTGAAGCATAGATCCATCTAGGCAAAAATAAACAAAATATAGTACGTGGCTACGAATAATAATGTTTGATGTACCTTCCCTCTTCGGCAATGTCGTTTAAGCCAATCCAAGGACCGAGATCCTTTTTAAGTTTCCAATGCAGTCTTGCGCCAATAATTTCTCCAACCACCCAGCCTCGAACTCTTTGATCTAAAGACCAATCCCGAGGTTCGAACAGTCGTCCTCCAAGACCATTGCAAAGCTTCCGAGCATCCTGCCAGTTTTTCTTGACCTTTAGAAACAATCTCAGGCAGGTGCTTTTTCCAATCCTGGTCCAGCCATCGTCACAACCTGACAATTAATGATTAGTATACTTCATTCAAGGAAACAATTATAATTAGGAATTACCATTGTGCTTTCCAGTCTCAATTGTTTGAGTCAAGCAAAATGGAAGAATGATGACAAGGGCAGCCAAAGAAATTGCTGGAAGCAACTTTGACTTGATACTCATAATGTACCAACCATGAACCAACAAGCTTGCCAGTTGGAGTCAAACTGAACAAGGCTTAATAATTAATACATGTGAATGCTTGAAAATGGAACTAAAGTAATTACTCATGAGTTTTTTTGTGGCTTGGCCTTGGCAAATATTATTCAATGAGCAGAAATTCTTTCTTCATTCGAGTTTTATTTCAATTCTACATCGTGCATAGTATGCAGGTTTTAGTGATTATTAAGTGTTAAAAACTTTCTTCATGCAAAATTCCATGGAGCAATTGTCTTGGGGAGAGGGAGTAGACATGACCTTGTCATTTCCGGTTCCGGTGATTGCAACAGGCGCAGTTGGAGCTTTTTCGCACATGACAGGCTTTTTGCCACTGCAAGTTTGATCGTCCCATTTGGCAAGAAAACTTCTTGGATAGTAATAGGTAGCGCAATCCTGGTTCTTGTACTTCCGGTTTCCGTTGTCAGGTTGTCTTGGACTGAAAACAGCCTTCTTGAAGTGTCCATTTAGTGTCTGATTGTTGGATGCATAAACCCACCTGAAGGCAACTAACAGTATCAATGTGTCCATTCATAGAATTGGTTGGATTACCTCCCCTCTTTGCCAATGTCACTGACGCCAATCCAAGGAGTGAGACTCCTTTTCAAGTACCATTTAACATTTGCGCCAATGATTTCACCAACCACCCAACCTCGAACTCTTTGCTCCATATGCCAAACTCTGGGTTCGAACAGTCGACCGCCGAGAATCTTGCAAAACTGCTGCGCTTGAGACCAGCTTTTCTTAACACCTAAAAACAATCTCAAACAATTGTTGCCAATCCTGGTCCAGTCCTTGTCACATCCTAAGAAAAGTAAAGTAATGCTTTCTTAATTGGAAGATAACAGTTTAATTACCGTTGCCCTCGCTTTGGATAATCTTCTGAGACGAAGCAATGGACAGGAGAGTTGTCAAAGCAAAAGCAGCCAGCAAACACTTCATTTTTACAACCTGAACAGTTTGCCAACTGGAGTCAAACTGCAAATCTTCTCATCCAGATGCTTTTTATAAGTGCAGGAAAAATCACTTGATATTGGCACACAGTCAGCCTGTGGTTTCGTTTTTTAAAAAGAACCAACAAATTAGCGAATGAAGGAGGCCACTTCCAATAAGAATTAAACTTATGCTTATTTTTCCTCCCTTTTGATTGCAGGAAAGTGTGAATGATTTGTCAGCTTTGAGCCAAGCTGATGACCAAGTTGACCAGCCGGTTTTCAGCACGCCGGTCAGAGCCTCTTTCAGACAGAAGCGCTCAGCTCGACCTGCCACCGCCATTATGTTAGAAGATGCCAAAACTCCAATGAAACGAGAAGGTAAATACTTAATTACATAATTATCAATTAATGCTTATTTTATTGTTTGTACAGGCAAACTGTCAAGACTTAGAGAGCTTAAAACCAAAGGCAGACGGTGGTCAGCTTGTGGAGCGACTCCGCCAATGCTGGACAAAGATGCTATTGTCAGTGGTGACATCATTGACAGGAGTGAGATTCCTTCTGGAATCGACCCATCCATGATTGCAGTCTGGAGTCAATTCTTAAGCTATGAGCCAAGCATTCCAACCTTGTCATCTATAGTCACACCTTCTTTTAAGTAAGTTACCTGAATTAAAATCAAGGGTTTGTTTGCATTGTGTGTTTCTTTTTAGCAACCAAAAAACTCCTGCTCAGCAGCATGCAGGTCAACAGCTCAGCTCGCAAATTGCGCCGCCCAGCGCACCACGTGCCAATCAGCTGACGTCAGCTGTCATCTCCGTGGACGAGCAGCTGTCGCTGGGTCAACTCTCAGCCACCCAGTTGTCCCAGCTTTCCGCCATTGCTGAGCATGATTTTACCATTGTTCCGGAAAACCAAAACCAAAACAAACAGCTGCTCGAGTGTTCTGTCCACAATGCGAGCTCGAGCTTGGAGGGCTCCGCCATCATTGAGCTCGAGCAAGCCCACATGAGCCCGAATTCCGCCCAAGTCGAGCCAAGGTATGCCTTGTAATTTGATACGGACATCTGCTTGGAAACATTAGCTCATCATTTTGTTTGTTTACGTTTTGGCAAAAACCATTTAGATGGGTGCAACTCTTGATTTTTCGGGAAAATCCAAAGAGGAGCGCCAGATGAAAATCATTGGAAATGTTGCCGATAATGACATGGTGCACTTCTCCCCTTGCAATTTAGATCATAGATATTTTTTGTGAAACCTGAGAAACTCAGGATTTTTACAAAAAAAAAGACACGTTTCTTTTTTTCGTTGAAGACCACTTGCATTTGACATGGAAGCTCTAATTTTCTATGCACTTTTTCATGTGAAATACCCAAAAATGTCTAGAAATGGGTAGAAATATATGTACATGATAGGTACCCAAAATGCCCACCCACTTGAGCTCAGAAAATTTGAAAGCAAGTAGGCGTGATTTCGGGGTTTTCTTGTGACAGACTGAACTTAAAAAATATTTTGAAAAAAATAGGTCTAATTTCTTTGAAAAAACCGTACCCTCAGTAAGAAATATTAGGTGTGATTTTTCCTACGGCAAGAAAAAAAGGGATTCAAAAAAGCAATTTTAAAGATAACTGCTGGAAAAAGTCAAGTTTTGGAACCTGGGAGTTAAAATGTCATCCTGAGGGCTTTTTGTAAAACTGTAAAGCTAAATTTTTACTGCAAGCTACAACACTTCTCTTTGTCATGGATGCTCAAGACTTTAGGTGGAGAGCTTGTTTATAGTGTCCTTTCAAGTTAACTTTAACCTGTTGGCAGCATTAGGTTAAAAGATCAGTAACGAGACACGTGTTTATAAACTGGTTGTAAGCTCCTCTTCAGGATTTTACCCGCAGGCAATAACTGACCGTTGGTCGAGCTAAAAATCCCTTTTTTTCATTCATTTTCTTCCCAAAACGTTCTGGTTTCAGTCTTGTTTTAATTTTTATCCTGCTTCTCCAAAGAGGAGAAAAGAACAAAATAGTAACTTTTAGCTGTCAAAGTCCATTTTTTCTGCTAGGTGGTTGGAACAACGACTATTTTATTTTTGGGAAAACTTGAGATTTTTTTGGGAAATTTTGTGGGCTACCATGAAAAATTGCACTCCCGTAACTAAACTACAGCTCGTGTCACGCAAAACTTCTATTTTTTTAAAGAAAAAATATAGATTTGTTTTCTAAAAAAGTTTCTGGTCACAGTTTGAGTCTGACTTTATCCTGTGAGAAAATCTGGAAAAACAATAATATTTAGAGGTTTCGCTTCGTTGTCGTTTTTACAGCTTCTTTCTGTCCCCCAGAAAAATTCCCACAAACAAAATTGTCTCCCCAAAAAAATCTTAGAGTCTCTTGGCAAAACTCCGCCTGATTTTTTACGAGAAAACCAGACTCATTTTTATTTATTTTTTTCAGAAAAAAAAGAATTACAGTTGATGAACTCAACTGACCTAGTGAGCTGAAACAATTAAGATTTGCTAGTTAGGTGCCTAAAAAGAGTGTCAAAGAACAATATAACGGACAAAGTCTTAGACCCTGGGGACACGATCCTGGTTGTTATTTAAAGTAATAATTACTAAATAAAATATATTTTGTAAAATGTTTACAGCTAGAATTGAGCCGTTTGTGGGGCGAGTTCCAAGATCGTAAATATTTCTTGGGGCGAAATTTACGATTTCACAGCTTAAAAATCGGGGGAAAATCAGGCTAAAAATTGTTTTTAGAAAAAGCCAGAAAAAGGGACAACAGAATTAACACATTACCACCGAGAAAAATCTAAGTCTTTTTTGTCTGACTTCAGTTTTGAGTTTCACCTAATTTTTTTCCAAGTCTTCTAGGGTTTCTCTGCTAATTTTGGGCTGAGAGCATAATGAGTATTCTGAGCTCGTTAAAACAAAGTTAAAGCACATAGAAATTACTCTTAAAATTGGCATATATTTGCCAGCTGTGAGTGTTTGAATTAAAATTACTCCACTTTTTCAGCAACGGTCACAAAACAAAGAGATTAAGCTTTAGCTTACTTGTGTGACATTTGACTCCAGTTTTCCACCAAAAGAAACTAATCCCTGATTATGTGCAAAAAACAAATAAAATATTCCAAAGATTTTTTTACGAAAATAAAACAAAATTGACCAGAAAACATAGAGATGGAGGATATAGCACACCACTAAGATTAATGGCATTTTTAACGAAGATTCCATGGCTATTTTCTGTGCGAGAAAAGGTCAGTCAAATAATAGCTCTTCGAATCGAAGGCGACAAAAATTTTACATCTACATTTTACTGACCGGTCTCACAAAGTGTGCACATTATTATGTAGTAAGGACAGTAAAGTATGTTTAGTGACCTTACCCAATTGTATGAGCTTGTGTTAACCTTAAAAAATAACAATCCTTTTATGAGAATTTTTCCCTCGCTCAAAGATGAATTTATTTCTTATTTCCACTCTGGTGATCCCACTTCACACTAAAAAAAATTCCCATTCAAAAATGTGAAGTTTTTCTGACCTTGGAAACCAATGCTTTTTACGTAAAAATGTGTCCTTTTTATGAAAAGATTTTTCGTGCGCAAAGTCATTGATTATTTTGACCATTTTTTTCAGGAAATTAAATACAACTCCTGTGCTAGAATGGTGGAGGGACCTTCATGCTTGGTGCGAGCCAGAATGTATGACTTACCTGCAAAGCAAGCCCATCTTGTCAACTCCGGGAGCAACTGCATCCTCACCAATGTCAACCAGCAGTCCATCTTCGACCGCATCAAGTAGTTCACCGTCATCCCCGTATGCAACGGGAGCTTCTGCTGCATTTTTCTCATCTGAACCGCACAATGAAATCGTGCAAATCATGAAAAGAATCCGTCGAGCCGCCAAATCAGTCCGGGTCACCTTTACCTCCATGGAAAAGTACTTAATTACCCTATGATTACTTAATTAAGGCCTAATTATCTATTACCTAATAGGCATTTACAAGCTAGCAATTTCCCTCAGATGGGGAAAACAGTACAGATGCTGCTAAGTCAGGTGCAGAAATTCATCTACGATTACAACATGGGACGGTACAGCAGCCAGCAAAATAATTATGCGGACTACTCTTTTTTGTCCGCTGCGGATAGTAACGGGTCCGGCTTGTCCGGAAATTCTGCAACGGATTGGAATTTTCCGGGACTGAGGAAAAATGTCAACGGATTGCCAAATCTCGAGGCTGAGCTGAAAAACAATATCGACGACGAGGGCGCAAAAGAGCTCCTGATGCTTCAGCAGAGAACAGTCTTGCAAGTAACTAAAAGCCTCCTGCTCCGGAATTGAGTTTATAAAATGGCAACCATTTTTTCAGACTGTTGATCGCTTGAAATTGTGCGCCCATAGAAGCCAATACACTCCCCACCATCCTACCAATGAAATGGGCAAGATTCTATCCCAACTTGAGAAATCATTTAATTGTCTAGTAGAAAAGATGCTTGCCAAAGAGTTAAAGGTAATAGGACTACAGTTTCCTAAATTATCCTGTGATTGTATTAACAATTATTTGATTTTCACAGCCACTGACCAAAGAAGTTGACCAGCCCAGCTCAGAGATTGGACTCCGGTCAGCTTTGCATTGCATTATTGCAATTGGGAACGAAAATGACAACAATAGCTGCGTGATTCTATCCAAAGAGGGAGCAGTCCGATCATTGCTAAGACAAGCAAACCACTTTTCACAGAAAAGCCTTGACGTTCGAATCTTGGCTTTGAGGGGACTCAGCGCCATCTGTTGTGTCGCAGAATGCATCCGGGAATTCGAAAAGGTAAGCAGAAAGTTAAATTAGGTAATTAAATACTTAATGAGGTAATTATTGCTTACAGAATGAAGGACTAAGGGTGATAGAAGAACTGCTGTGCAGTCGAGGGTCTTGTATAGAAGATCGGATCGAAGCTGCCGGAGTTCTCGCTCAAATCACCTCACCATGGGTTAGTGACAACCACAAGATTGCCAACCTTGACAACCATGTCCTGAACATGGTCAATGCATTGACAGGTAATCCAAAAGCTGACATGCTGTCAATGACTTTCTAAAATGTATATATTTTACAGGACTTTCCCGCCTTAACGGAGGCGAAGAAACATTTCTGTTGGTCACGGCAGCCTTGGCAAATCTTACATTCATGTCACCATTGTCCTCCTCAGCGATGAAACGGTGCGGCACTCCAGAAGCTCTGATCAAATCTGTCAAGAGATCACCGTTCACGACAATCTTCGCCAAGGATCAGGTATAAAGTTTGCATGATTTCACGAGTTTTTTTCATTTATTGTTACTTTTTAGGTGGTTACGGTCCTGGCCAACATGGCGGGCAATGCCAATTGCAGGCACGACATTGAAGCTATTGACGGGGTTGGATTTCTTTTGACAATGCTGGAGACTCGAATCAATGGTCCGGAAGACCTGAGTCCGGCCGAGCTCTCGGCAGCGGAAAGAGTGCAAAAGAAGTCTGCAATCGCTTTGTCAAGGTAAACAAACCACTAACACTGTCACTTCCGGTTCCTCCTTGTCAATGTCAATGATTGTTTTCCAGATTGTGCAACTCGACCCGGGTCTGCCGGGACTTGATTAGATTGAATGGGATCGACAGGCTTGTGGAACTTTGCCGTGAGCCGGAGGAGAGAAATTATTCTGATGCAGTTCTGGTTTCTTGTCTCGCAGTTTTGCGAAGACTTAAGGCTAACTTAAATGGTAGCATTGGACTGGATTTCAACAATGTTCTGACTCAACTTAAGGCTGGCGACCTTGTCAAACCAAACATCGTGGATTCGTTCATGGAATACAGCAGTAGCAAGCACGAGAGTTACGTGTAAAGATTAATATTTATCTGGAAACACTAGTCAACAAAGATGATCATGAATATTTGTCAAAAAAATCAATAAAATTAAGCCAGTTGTTTTGGAAGCATGTAAGAAATCACGGTCTTATTTCAAATCCTTTTTTGTAACATTAAACGAATTACTGTATCATAAATTCACGGTTTAGGTGTGCGATTTTAATTTGTTTCAAATAATAATTGTGTGCTCTTCTTTGATTTTTGATCAAGCATTGTATCTCTGACAAAAATAGTACAAAAACTAAACGAAAAAAGACAATTTTGTGCAGTTTCCAGTTGTTCAAAATCTGTTTCCAATCGTAAAAGCTTTCTTTTTTGAGTTTTTGAGATTTCGGATATAATTATGCTTAATTGGTAATAACATTAGTTATAAATAGTTTTAGACAGTACGGTGATAAAAAGCTATCTTTTCACAATGGGCCTCAACTTGCCGGAGGCTGTTGTTGCTGTCCGCTGATTGAATGATTTGGTTGACTTCCGGTTCCGCTCGCGCTCGAGGTTGAATTGCTTCGGCCTCCAAAACTTCTGGCAAATTCGTTTCGTATCCGAGCACCCAGCCCGCCATTGGTTGCTAAAAAAACAAAGCTAATTCTAGACCTCGATTTCAAAAGGACAAGGGGTTAACACAAACCGGAAGTACCGGCCTCTCCGGCTAGCGAACCGGAAATCGACTCTGTTTCCGTCGTCGGGCTCTTAGCCTCGCGCTGCTCGCGATTTCTAGTTTCGATTGTGGTTTCGAGAGCGTGTGGGGTAAGCCATTCCTGCAAAAATAAAACCATTTTGACCATAAAAACCTAAGAATTTCTCTGTTATTCTTACCTTTGGCAAGCATCGTTGCAAAAATGGAACACAGGTGGAGAAATATGCTAGCCGATTGACCCAGCCAGGAATATCTTTGCCGACTAATATCGTCGAAAACGCGCCGGAAAAGTGGTTGCAATTCCGAGACATCAGGTGGTACCTAAAACCAGAAGTCAGTTGACAACTTGACAATGTCAATGACAGCTGTCAAGATCTTACCTGTCCCCTCGAAAGTCCTTGCCAAGTTCATCTAGAATGTGTTCGACGTCAGCCGCCCGAAAATCCGTGTTTCCGAGGTGAATGGCCTGCTTGAACCTGCAAGAACAAACAAGTCTGGACTTGCTCAAACAAGATCCGACATGTCAAGACATACCTGAACTGCTCGCCGAGTTCTCCTGCTGCTCTGGGGACGATGTCAAAGATTCCAGAGAAAGGGAAGGGATGGCCACCATAAGCGTACTCTCGACCGTAGACTTCCAAACCTGAATGATACACCCCCAGGCCCATGTTTCCCGTATAATCGTTTGTCCAAAACATGTCGTAAACGTTCAAGATCACAGGCTCACGGTTGCCCATCGTGTCGTCTCCTGCCAAGATTCCAGGACTAGCCTCCAAAGCAGCTTCTGAAACCAACAAAACTTGACTGTTATTTCTGGCTTGAAAGTTTGGTCAGCATTGGGAATCACCAATGGCCGCAGCTTCACTGTCCTCATCGTCTATGATACCGTATGGATTCCGGAAGAATTCAGCACAGTTCACTCGAGCTCCTCCCCCTCCGGAGCCGTTAGACGAAGCCATGATTTTAATTGTTAAACTCTCTTTTGATTGAATCTAAGGCTGTTTTTCTTCTATGCTTCTTCACGACGTTGCATGTTTTTCAAGCTGGAAAAGAAGTGGAGCATGTATTGATTTCCGTTAATGACGTCCTAATTGCTGCTCTCGTTCAGGTTCTTGTTCTTTTGAAACTCGGCTGTTGCAGGAGATTCGAAGGCACAATGCAAGTGCGAATACTGAAGTGATTGACGTCACAAAAGCCGAGGTTTTTTTTGACACAATCGAGTCACCAACCTGTTCGATTTCCAAGGAATAGCTTGAACTGTTCGACGAA
>JAAUYL010028951.1_pt1 | contig 19535 bp, 20 predicted proteins | sample 7278011 | NCBI WGS metagenome assembly JAAUYL01 (sample SAMN14350225, study PRJNA611818) | marine sediment metagenome | isolation source: surface marine sediment (1.8m) | place: French Polynesia: Moorea | collected 2018-08
GACCATCCCGGCGGCGCGGATGAAAACCCGGCGGGCGCATCGGGTGCCGCTCACCGACGCCACCGTGAGCCTCCTGGAGGCGCTGCCCCGCCGTGGCGACAACCCCTACCTGTTCCCCGGCGCCCGTCACGGTCGCCCCCTGTCCAGCATGGCGTTGCTGCTGCTGATGCGCAGCCTGGGCTACGGGGTGAACGGCGACCGGGGCGACTACGTGCCCCACGGTTTCCGCGCCAGCTTCCGCGACTGGTCCGGGGAGATTTCGAGCTTTCCACGCGACGTGGCGGAAATGGCCCTGGCCCATGTCATCGAAAACCGGGTGGAGGCCGCCTACCGGCGCGGTGACCTGTTCGTCAAGCGTCGCAAGATGATGCAGGAATGGGCCGACTATGTGAGCAAGGAACCGGCTATACCTGGCAGTCAGTACACCTGACCTGCACAGAGGCAGTGCCCCACACGAAGCTGATCCAGGCCTTCGGGATTGATTTCGACCACGAGTTCTTCAAAGTCCTCAGGATCGAACTCGATCTCGTCATCGTCCTCGAATTCGGACCAATCCTCGTCTTCATCGTCCCTCGCGAAAATTCCTTCGCGTCGGGCGAACATGCGCAGAGTCTCCGGCGCAACCCATCCCGTCTTCCGGACCTTCCGAGCTCTGTTTGCGCGGGGCTTCCTAGGCATCAGAATGATCCGGTTCGGCAGATTTCTGCATATTGTGCGATAGAAGATTCCTCTTGAGATGGTCGAAGGTGGTACTACCCAGCTCATCATTAGGCCCCCGCGTTTCCGGCCTGACCCGGACCTGGGGCGAGAGCGAGCGGCTGAGGTCGTCGCGCGGCGCTTTCGGGCAGGTCCTCCAGCAGCCTGGAGTTTTCTTCTTCCGAGTTTTTATTTGGTTAGCATTAGTTAGCATTTTCAACCTTCGGCTCATCCACGCGCAAGCCGGGAAAGCCCCTGATGACGCAGGGTGGGGGGCAGTATTCGGTATCTCCTTCGAATCTCCTACGGTCGAGATGTACCTAAGGGAGACATCCTTTCGGTTAGCTTTTGCTACCTTTTAGTTAGCTTAATTAGCATTTAGTTAGCATTCAGGTCGGGAACGCCCCCGATCCTGGCCGGATTGGCGCGCCTACGCTCCCTACACCGGAGACAATGCCTACCTCTTCCCCGGCACCCGCTACAACCGTCCCCTGTCCAGCATGGCGTTGCTGCTGCTGATGCGCAGCCTGGGCTACGGAGCGAACGGCGACCGGGGCGATTACGTGCCCAACGGCTTCCGCGCCAGCTTCCGCGACTGGTCCGGGGAGGTTTCGAGCTTCCCGCGCGACGTGGCGGAGATGGCTCTGGCCCACGTCATCGAAAACCGGGTGGAGGCCGCCTACCGGCGCGGTGACCTGTTCGCCAAGCGCCGCCAGATGATGCAGGAGTGGCGGATTTTGTGACCAAGCCAGAATAACCAGCGGTTGCTATTCACTGAAGTGAGCATCGGGACGTGAAGGCCTCGAAGCTCCTCCTCCGGCGGGCGATGCACCGCCAATGGCCGCCACGGATGCTACAGAAGACGCAGGTATGCCCCTGCACCTACCTCGATAACATTGTCGAGCAGGACCATTAGCGGGTGAAATCAAGGACCGGTCCGACGCTGGGCTTCGAGTACTTGGATAACGCCGGTATTGCCATCATCGGTATCGAGCTCGTTGCACAGGAGCCAATTCAATATCGACCGGCTGCTCAAGCGGGCATCGGGGGATAGCCACGACCATGTGGATGGTACTGCTAGTCGTGTAGATAAAAGCTCTGAAGACGAGCCTGTATTCAAATCAATTAACGCACTAGAGTCTAAGTTGGCAACAGGTTCAGTGAGGTATTCATATCTCAATAACGCTTGCGTCTGATCTCAGCCACATGGTCTTCACACAGTCCATCAGCGTCGTATGATTGTGCCAGCTCATCCAATGCCTGAGCGAGATAAGGGTGAGTGCTCTGTAATGTCTCGGAATTGCGGCGATAGCCATTAGCAAGATCGCGTTCTTGTCCACTGCCCTCATAATGACTGTGAGTAGTGGTTCCTTGCTTGTTGAACACCCCGATTTTAAAGCCTCTGCGCATCTCGTTGAGATCAGGGCGATTCAAGATGTCTCTAGCTGGCGAGCCGGGCCAGATGCCGTCTTTACCGACTGGTGCATGGGTAAGGATCTGGCCGAGTCTATGATCACACACGACTCGGTGTTGGTGAGGGAGTCTACAGCGGTCGCGTGCTGATTGATGAACTGCAGGAATGCCTCACTGTCAATGGCATTGATTCAGGTGCGCAAAGTGTTGTTCAGTTTGCCAGCGAGGTCTTCAAGTTTGGCTATGTCACGCCGAGCAATATCCTTCGCGCATTCGAGGCAGTAGTGGTCCCAGTTCCGCCCGTTGTGGACTTTCAGGCGCGTGTCACCACGCCCAATGCGATGGTGGGCGTTGCCCTGACAGTTATGGTTTCTTTTGGCTGTATCCACCTCGACGCGAGAGAGAAGGGATTTAATCCGCGGCCCCGAAGACCTCCGAGATGGCGTGGTCGCCGATAGAGGGGAAACGCTGCTCGATTTGGTCGAGGTCGGAGCGCGTGAATTCGCTGCGCTCGCCAGGTTTTCGGTTCACAGCCGCGTTTATCTGATGATCGATTGCGGTTTTGAGAACCACAAAGTTAGTTCGGCCTAGTCGCTGTCGGTCTAGTTCTTGGCCTTGTGGGTTAATTCCTCGCTCCTTGAGAATACGGCCAGCCTCGGTGCGCACTCGCATATCAAGGCCGCTGCGCATAGCCTGGCGCTGCCGCACCTTCGTGACCGGCACAGGCTTCAGCTTATCGTAAGCTTCCTTGACCTGGTCTGAAGTGTAGCCCTTGTCCTGCAGCAGCTTTAGGGTGGCAAGGGCGTCTTGGTCATCCTGGATAAGGGGGATTTCCTCGAGAAGCACCTGCCCTTGTGCACGAACATCGACATGTCGACTAACGGTATCCCTGTCAGCCAGAGGCTTAACCTCGAGCTCGTCGGCAGAGCTAAAATCGAGCTTTTCCATCGGGAAAAGCTGGTCGAAGAACTCCCGGTCGGCCTCGCTGTACTGCTGGAAGTCCTCCCAACGTCTGGCGACGTTCGCCCCGGCATGGAAAACGACCGTTCCGTAGTTGAGGGGGTGGCGGGGAGTGTTCTGTTCGATGACCCGCATAATGTGCCCGACAAACTGCACAAAGGGTGAAAGGTTACTGAAAACGCTGAAAACAGCGGCTACGGCGAGGAGGCGGTGGTCGAAACCTTCGCCCAACTTGCGGACCTGCACGATTACGTCGAGGTCATGGTTCTCTAGGCGCTGCAGGACGCGGTCATTAGCAGTGCTCCGCTCTCTGGAGTGCACATAATCGGCCCGGCGGCCGCGTGACCTATAAGCCTCTACAATCTGGCGACAGTGTTCAAAGTTAAGGGCGGACGCGATGATTTTTAGGCGATCATCGCTGGCGGCCCGGCGGAGCTTGTCGAGTTCGCGTATTGAGGCATCTACAATCGTGTTTAGAGTCTCAGTGGAGGTCACGATGCTGCGTCGGAAATCAGCATCCTCTTCACCCAAGCGCCGAACGTCATCGAGGCTAACCTCGATTTCCTCACCGTCCTCTCGCCGAACATAACGCAGTGTACGAGGATTTAAAACGACCGCCGTCAGGTGCTTAACGTAGCCTTCCTGGATTGCCCGGAAGACTGGGTAAGAGTAGAGGATGCGCCCAGCCATGAGCTGGCCGTCGGCGCGCAGCGGTGTGGCGCTGAAATTGACGATTCTGGCCTCGGGGAACTTGGCCTTCAGGGTGTTCCAGCTCTGAGCGACGTTGTGATGGCCCTCGTCGAACAAGATGAGGTCGAAGAAGTCATTGGGAAGCTTCTGGAGCCAGCGGTTCTCCTCTCCCTGAAGCTGTTGGATGTTGGTCAAGACAACATCCGCTTCTTCAAGGTCGGCCTGATTGGTGGTCGTGCCCCGGATTTCGGCGGGCTCTGGATAAGGCTGGCCGTTGAGGACACTGCACTTGATGTAGAACATATCCGAGCGAGCCGGATCGAAATCGTCGTGAAGCTGCTGAGCTATTTTCACGCTGGGTGCCACGACAAGGGTTCGGGTAGCCCTGAAGGCGAAAGGAGTGAGCGTGATGCAGCCGGACTTCCCGCAACCCACGGGTAGCACGATTCCGACCTCGCGCTCCTGCTCGTCCGGATTTGCGGCGAACTTCTCAAGTTCGCCATACGCCTCGCGCTGGGGCGTGCGGAGTAGAGAGTTTCTGGTGATTGCTGGGTCGCGGGTCTGAAAAGGGTTGTTTCCCATTTACTCGATTATCCTCTTACCTGGCATTTCTTCCGCCTAGTACGCACGCTAGGGCGCTTCATGGTCTCCACAACTGCCGTTGCCTTCCGGCGTATAGGGTTGCTCTTACCAGGTCTTGATTGGGAGGCTTCTAGCTGAGGTTTTATAGTGCAGGTGTGCCGCACCTCCCTCTGTAGACGCAAGAGAGGATGCCAGGAGCGCCGCTGCGGATAGAGTCAGGCATGCTTTTCAAGGCATGCCTCTTCATTTTGGTTAGCTTTAGTTAGCATTTTCAACCTTCTGCTCATCCACGCGCAGGTCGGGAATGCCCCGATCCTGTCTGTATTGGCGCGCCTACGTTCCCCACACCGGAGACAATCCCTACCTCTTCCCCGGCACTCGCTACAACCGCCCCCTGTCCAGCATAGCGTTGCTCTTGCTGATGTGCGGCATGGGCTACGGGGTGAGCGGTGACCGGGGCGATTCGTCTTCCGCGACTGGTCCGGCGAGGCCTCGAGCTTTGCGTCACTCACGCAAAACGAATCGATTCTGACGCTTCTCATTTTACCGTTGAAGCGTTTCTTAAAGGGTAGGTCCTTCTCAGAGGTCAATTGCATTGAAAAAGAGTCCAATTGGGTCACCACCTGCCGGTGACGATGATGTTCAAACAGCCCTTGACCTTTTGCATGACTATTCCAAGTCAGACCTGTCTTTATTTCAGCGGCTTCCGGGATGGCCATCGAAACCCATAACTCTGAACCTTAGAATGGTGGATGAGGACTGGCGTGGGAACGATACGCCACCATCTGTCATGCCAGACCTAACGGGAAGGACGGAGGTTTTTACCGTATCAAGCCTGGCCTCGGAACTTGATCGCATACATCAATTCACTGTCATCGCAGCGCCAGGCACTGGAAAGACAACAACCCTGTTACAACTCATCGAAGCAATACTTGATAATACCTCTTCCGTGGCTGTCTTTATCCCCCTGAGCGAGTGGGCGACGGGGTCGGATAGCTTTTTCCAATCACTCCTGAAGCGGGCCGCATTCCGCAACGCCACTGAGCAACAATTCGAACTTCTCGCACAGAATGGAAAGCTATCACTCATTCTCGATGGCTGGAACGAGCTGGATTTTGATTACAGAAAACGTGTACGAAGCAACCTTAATGGCCTAAGGCGAGACTTTCCAGATTTACGCGTTGTTATCAGTTCAAGGCGCAGGGGCGGTGATATCCCTATAGATGGTCCCGTCGTTGAAGTAGACCGATTGACGGAAGATCAACAGCTGGAGCTTGCGAGGTCATTGCACGGAACTGACGGTGAATCCCTGATGGATCATGCTTGGCGAACGCCAGGTCTTAGGGAGTTGGTTTCCATTCCTCTCTATTTGATCACCCTGCTGAAACAAGCGCCGGCTAGGGACCTTCCCATAACCAAAGAGGGGGTCCTGCGATCCTTCGTCGCCGAATTGGAGCAAGACCACGACAAGTCGGCAACTCTGCGCGACGCCTTGCAAGGCTGTCATAGGGAGTTCCTTGAAGGGATCGCCGTCAAGGCCACTAAGAACAGGATTACCGCACTTACCGAAACACAGGCACGAGCCGCGGTTAACGCCGTACAGGAGCGGTTGAAGGCAGAGCAGCAAATCGCCGCGCCGCTTCAGCCCATGAACTTACTCGACACGCTCGTTGACGCACACATGCTCGTTAGGTCTGGCACGGCAGATGGTGGCGTATCGTTCCAGCACCAGCAATTTCAGGAATGGTTCGCATCGTTTCGCGTTCAACAAATGCTGCTTTCAGCTTCACGGGGCGATGATGAAGCGAGAAATGTAATACGGAAAGAGATTTTTGATGTTCCTTTTTGGGAGGAGGCGGTCCTTTTCGCCTGTGACAGGCTCTCGCGTGCCGATGAAGAAGGCAGAAATGCCATCGCATGGGCCATTCTCGAAACGCTGGGCATTGACCCGTTATTTTCGGCTGAAATGATCTTTCGCTCATCCGATGACGTGTGGTCTCGGGTAAGAGACGACGTTGTCTCCTTCGCGCGGAGTTGGCATACGCTCGGATGCGTAGACCGCGCGGTCACATTCATGATCGATACGGGGCGTGCGGAGTTTTCTTAGTTAGTCTGGCCATTGATTTCGGATGAGAACGATCAGGTACATTTGCGAGCGCTTAGAGCAGGACGGAGGTTCAGTCCTGGTGTCCTTGGCTTGAATGTAAAAGATCGGATCACGGCGTTACCAGAGGACGTGAGAGAGCACGTCGTATCCGAGATCGCCAGCAACAGTGACATGGTTGGAATAGAGCTAGCAACGTCTTTAGCCAAGGCGGATAAAAGCCCGAAGATCAAAAAATCCACAATCGTGTCACTACTCTTTCGCCGCGGGGATCGTTTTGCCAAAGAGATACTCGATGCTTCACCGGACGAGGTTTGGCGGTTATTGGCTCGGGAATGGCACCCTCGTAGATTTTCTGATCCAGAAGTATCAGCGCGGATTCAGGAAGAAGCTGACAAGCTTTTTGTTGACGAGACTAACCCAAGAAGAACCCTAATCACTATCCTGACTTACAATGCCCATGATCCGGAATCCGAGCAGAAGGTTCGTGAGCTTGTCGAACGGATTGATTTTTCAGATACCCTAGGGTTGATCGATCGCGCCTATGAGCTCTATATCGATCGCGCCTATGAGCTCTATCCGGAACAGATTGTTGCCGGCCTTATCGCATTGCTTGAACAGGGCAAGGAGGTACCCATCCGGGCTGATGAGATGCTGCGTATGTCCGATGTCGTGATTGACGACGGTCCGTTGGTTGACTGTGTTTTGAAACACACCGGAGATGGCAGAAACGCGGCGATTGCAGCGAGCATTGTGGGACCGAAAACAGCTCGCAATCTGATCGACCAGCTGTTCGAGTTGAATACCCGCACAAGGGCGAACAAAGGCAAATACGACGAGTCGTCAAATGACGAAAAACGCCGGATTAGTGGTTTGATTTCTGTCAGCAAGATCAAGCCATTTTCCGAGGCCATACTTGAACGTTCCAATACTGAAGATCCAAATCAGATCTATATATTGGCCGACCTTATCTCACGGTATGAAGGTCGTGTCGAGCGTAAGCGTTTAGAGCTTGCCCCCAAGACCCACAACCTAATCGTGGCTGCTGTCCGAAGCTGGGGAGAAACCCTGCTTGCCTCTCCGGATGCGACGCGCGAGGAGTTCGCCAAAATTGCGCAAGTCGCTGAACGACTGGAATCCCCCGAGCTTGTACCATTGCTGCTGAACCTGTTGGCTAAGGACCTGAAGCGAGGAAAGCGTGCTCAGGAGGAGCGGTTGGAAGCACTCAAGCAAGGGCAAGATATCCAGAACGATGCCTGCATGTGCTGGACGAATCAGTACAAGGATGCATTTGCCGCCATTGGAGACCAGAAAACTGTCGATGCGATGAAGTCCTACCTGAGAAACCCGGAGTTCGGGTTCAAGGCGGCCCGCGTTCTTAAATCGGTTTGGCGGAAGTCGCAGCCCAAGGAGGACAAGTCTGGTTTCTTGAAGTCAGAGCCGGATTTTTCTGTTGTCCCTGAGTCGTACCGAAAACGACAAGCAGGTGAATGCGAAGACACACACCTCTTCGTTAATGACATCGTCGATGCGATTGACGATCTCATCAAACCGGGCGCTGACGAGAGTGACCTCAGACATGCTTTGGATCTGGCAACTGTAGCATTCAGTATGCCATACGCCGACAAGAACGAAATAATTGATGCATTACTGAATTTAGCAATTCCTGCCGCTAAAAAAAGAAACCTGTTAACGGTACTTGCGTTATCGGGAGAAGCGATCTCTTCCAAACAAGTTATTCGTGGAGTCGACGAACTTCTGGAAGAAGCGAAAGATAAACCCTGGATGATTCAAGAGCAGGACGGATGGCGTTTGAAAAGCTGGCTCCAGCTTCTTCCTTTTACAGAACAGCCTACCGTCATACTGCAAGTTCTTGAGCGGGCGGAAGGCTTTATGGCTGATCCGAGTAATCTGCGCTCGTTGCTTTCTGCTTTAAGCTACGCGCCATCGGTCGAGGCGGAAGCCGTACTCAAGGAGCTTGCGAAACGTGACGAGCGGTTTCTGAGCGAAGATGAATGGATCGTAGCCCTAAAGAGGAGAGATTCTATCACGGCTGCACGAATACTTCTCGATCTAAACGACGTTCAGCTGAGAAGTTTTAATTCTGGAGAGCATCTCGCTGGATTCATGACTAAATACGATGAATTCAGGCAAGAGGTTTACAAGAGGTTCTCAAACACTAAAGATGTTTTAGTGCGCTTGGTTCTTGCATCCGCTATTGAAAACACGCCTGATATTGACGGCATTCTAGCTCTTGTAAGGGTGGCCGCTGCTCACAATCAAACGTTTCATGATGCTGTCTCTCATTCTGCTTTGAGAAAGATTTGTTTAGAACACAGACCAACAGAATACTTAGATATACGGGAAGTGTTTAGTGCTCCCGTTCCGGGGCTTAGAAGGGAGCTGTTTAAGTTATTCATAAACGGTAATTCCGCAGAGGCACGGCTCGGAGCTGATTGCCTAACAGCCATTGATGAACTCCGTGAGGATTATGGTCGGGTGGATAGCGAACCGCGACACCCAGATATAGCTTCGGGAGTTCCCTGGCCCAACGTGGCCGGCTCAATTCGCACGAATGCCAACCACCACATCAGCGGGGCGTTGTCCCGCGATGGTGACCCGATTCGGCCATTGGAGGTTAGCTCTCCAGAGTGGCGCAGCCAAAACGCTCGGAACGCGGCCAATGCCCGGCACGATCAGCCCGGTGGCAGCCGTGACAAACAACAGCAGATACGCGACATCTGGGCCACCGGAAAATATTCTTTCCGCGACCGCTGCGCCGAGGAAGAAGGCGCGGGGTTAGGGATGGCCACCTCCACTGCCCGTAAGGCCTTGAGAAACACTCCTGATCCAGAGCCCTCCACCTAGTCGCTGCCCCGCATCGGCTAGCCGATGCTACGCACTGGGGATTCGCAGCGCCTTTTCGTGACATAACAATCGGTAGCCATGTTCAACAGCGCTTATGGAGGCGTAAACATGGCCCCCTCAATCCTGAGACTTCCCACCGTCCAGGCTCGCACTGGGCTATCCCGCTCCACCATTTATCTACGTATCTCGGAAGGCGGCTTTCCGAAGCCCGTCTCTCTTGGCGGTCGCGCTGTCGGCTGGGTCGAGGCGGAGATCAATGCCTGGCTGAACCGGCAGATCGAGCACAGCCGTCAGGCTGCGAGTGAGGGGGGGCTGCCCGATGAATAATGCGCTCTTCCATTCAAATGCCGAGACCATCGCCCAGACCCTCGGCAACCACCGCGCACGTCGCGCGGGCGATCAATGGATGACGCTGTGCCCGGCCCACGATGACGAGAATGCCAGTCTCTCGATCAGGGATCGTGACGACGGCGGCAATCCCCTCGTGTACTGCCATGCGGGATGCGGTCAGGATGCCGTTATCGAGGAGCTCGTAGCGCGGGGCCTGTGGGGCAGGCCAGACCGGGCGACCGGACCAGAGCAAGCAGAGGCGGCGCGAAAATGCAACGAGGAAAAGCGCAGGCAGCAGGCCGAGGCGCGAGATCGAATAACCGACACCCTGAACCGATCAAAGGACGCCGATAGCAGCCACCGCTATTTGGTCGAGAAGAGAATCAAACCCAATGGAGCGCGAATGGACGGAGACCAGCTGGTTGTCCCGGTTCGCGACATCGCGGGTAATCTCCAGTCCCTCCAATTCATCTCATCCAACGGCGACAAGAAATTTCACCCTAACGCCTCCGCCAAGGGCGGCATGTACATCCTCGGCGGCGTCGAAGGCGCGGAGGCCCTATGCATCGCCACCGGCTTTGCCACCGGAGCCAGCATCCACGAAGCGGTTGGGCTGCCCGTGGTCGTGGCCTTCAGCGACGGGAACCTCGGGCCAGTCGCGGCGGCCCTACGCCATAAATGGCCGGACCTGTCGCTGGTGGTATGCGCCGATGACGACTACATGGACCCCAAGAACCCTGGCCTGACCAGGGCCAAGGAAGCGGCGCGGACCGTCGGGGCGAAGGTTGCCGTTCCCGACTTCATGGGCCGACGACCCGAGAGCCCAGAAGCCCAAAAGCAGGCAAAGGAGCAGGGCAAGGACTACTCCGACTTCAACGATCTGCAGCGGGTGTTCGATCGGGATACCGTCAGGCAGCAAATCGAGCGTGTCATCGAGGCGGCGGATATCGAGCAATCCAAGCCGGATGATTTACTGGAGCCAACAACCTTCCCGCCGCCGGAAGATGAGCGGCCCTGCTTCCGGGTCCTGGATAACGAATACGAAGCGGACGGGAGGCGCTACCGGCCCGGCGTTTACTTCTGCGAGGGGCGGAAACAGAAGGACGGCGCGACCACACCGGTGAACACCTGGATGTGCTCACCCTTGCATGTGGATGCCGTCACTTTCGACGAGCAACGGGACAACTTCGGGCGGCTATTGCGCTTCAAGACGACACTCGACGAGTGGCGCGAGTGGGCGATGCCCATGGAGCTGCTGCGCGGCAACGGCGAGGAGCTACGCGGCGCACTGCTGGCAATGGGCGTACAGCTGGACCCGAGCCAAGGCCGTAGACTGCTCCCCGAGTATCTGCAATGGCGCGTACCAAAGCAGCGCATACGTTGTGCCCTGCAAGCCGGATGGGCGGGAGCGGGCGCCTTCGTCCTGCCCGATACCGTCATCGGCCCCAAAGCGGCAGGCATGACCTTCCAGTCCATCGAGCGCGGCCATGCCGAGTACACCGCGGTGGGCACTTTGGAGGGCTGGCGGCAGGAAATCGCGGCCCGCGCCGTCGGCAACCCGCTGCTGACCCTGGCGCTTTCAGCCGGTTTCGCCGGCCCATTATTACACCTTGTTCGTGGGGAGAGCGGCGGCGTCCATTTCGTCGGCGACAGCTCCACCGGGAAAAGCACCTTGGTCGAGGCGGCGTGCTCGATCTGGGGCGGCCCCGAGTACAAGCGGAGTTGGCGAGCAACGGCGAATGGCCTGGAAGGCGCGGCGGCGCTGTTCAACGATGGCCTGCTGGTGCTGGATGAGATCAGCGAATGCGACCCCGCCGAGGTCGGCAAGATCATCTATGCGCTCGGCAACGGACTGGGCAAGCAACGCGCGAGCCGGAGCGGTATGGCCCGCAAAGTCACCCGCTGGCGCTGTGTGGTGCTGTCGAGCGGCGAGCGTACCGTCGAGACATCCATTCGAGCAGGTGGCGGCAGGATCAAGACAGGTCAGAGCATGCGACTGGCGGATGTACCGGTCGCCCGGACCTTCGGCGTCTGGGATACCTTGCATGGTCTACCGGACGGCGCGGCCCTATCGAATGCGCTCAGGCAAGCGACGACGGCTCACTACGGGCGTCCTGGCCGTGCCTTTCTCGAACGGCTGACCCAAGATGACCGCGACTGGAGCGCGTATTTCGAGTGGGCCAAGGCAACGGCGCTATTCGATTCCGGCGGCGAAGGTCAGGTCGAGCGAGTAGCGGCACGCTTCGCCCTGTACGGCATGGCGGGTGAGCTGGCGACTGAGTACGGACTGACCGGTTGGCCCGTCGTCGCCGCTCTCGAAGCCGCCGGCGAGGGTTTCCATCTGTGGTTGTCTCAACGCGGGCGCGGCAATGATGAGAAGCGGCGAATCTTGGAGCAGGTCTCGGACTTCGCTGTCCGACATGGAGATGCGCGGTTTTCCGATGCAAACGCAGTACTCGCCGACCGGGGTCCCATCGTCCAAGATCGGGCGGGCTGGTGGAGGGATGAAGGCAACAGCAGAACCTATCTGTTCACTCCCGATGGGCTACGAGAGGCCCTGACAGGATTCGACCTCAAGCGCGGACTGGATGTGCTGCAAGCTGCCGGCATGCTACTGGTCCCCAAATCCGGCGGCGAGCGCCGGCAATCTGTCCGCATTGGAGGCCACTCCGTGAAGGTCTACCCCATCACACTCAGGGAGGAGAGCGGACATGAGTCTTGAGCGTGCATTAGACCTGATCGAATCTAGAGCCAACCCTTATCGTTTTGTGGCGGGCACAAGCGGCACAGGCGGTACATCCAGCAATCGCAAGGGTTTCGGAGCAAACGCCTGGCGGCACACAGGCGGCACAATCCTCCCGGAATTTGTGCCGCCTGTGCCGTCTGAAAACAAAGAGGGGGAGGTGCAAACCTGGCGGAATGCTTCATCCCTTGCCGAGGCCAAGGAGGCGCTGGCGCCGGAAGCCAGCGCGGACTGGCGTCAGGGCGCCATCGGCAGTGACACCCTGACCGCATTCGCCTGTTTACTGGCACGGCGGCGGGAGATGGATCGGGGCAAACGCCCGTCCGATTACACCGCGCACGCCACCTGCCGGCACTGTGGGCCGATTTGGCTGTGGTTCTCCGGTGCGGTGCCGGACTGTCCCTGGTGCTGGAACCGGGCTGCCGGCAGGCCGATCCCGCGCCCGGTCTCCGTTCACTGCGGCGATTGCATTCACTTCGAGCGCATCGACCACCCGCACCTTGGGCACTGCGCCAAAGGCGAGCCGGAAGCCATCACCGGAATGTGTAACATGGACCGGCGCTCTTGCGAACGCTTTTTGCCCAGGTCGGAGCATACCCATGTGCCCTGAGCGGCGGTGGTCTCCGGGATGTGATGCGATCGGAGAAAACACGAGCGCCAGTGTCCTGCTCAAGCTTTCCAAGGCCGAAGCCGATGGCGAGTAACCGCAAGCCGCTCAAGCAACGCGATCCGAACCAGCTCATGATCGCTGGTCAGCCCGGTGAGGATGAGGCCATCACCACTGCCCGCGTCGTGTTGAGTCCGACCGTGCAAGCCGCGATCACCCTCGAGGAATACGGCAAGCCCCGCGGCGACCTCGACGTGGGCGACCTGATCGATGCGCTGTCGGAACAGACCCGGGCGAGCAGCAACGGCGATCTGCAACGCGCCGAGACCATGCTCACGGCGCAGGCCCACACCCTGGATGCGATCTTCAACCAGCTGGCGCGCAGAGCCATCGATGCCGAGCGCATGGACCACCTCGATCGCTTTCTCAAGCTTGCCCTGCGGGCGCAGTCGCAATGCCGGTCCACCTGGGAGGCGCTGGCGGCTCTCAAGCGGCCACGGGCGCTGGGGTATGTCCACCAAGCCAACATCGCCCATGGCCCGCAGCAAGTCAACAACACGCTAGCTGCACCCGACGCCCCCTCGCGTGGAAGAAATCAGACGCTGCAAAACAAACTATTGGAGGCGAACGATGACGAACGGCTGGACCCCGGAGCGGCGGGCGCGCCAGGCCGAGCTGATTCGGACCTGGCGACCGTGGGAGCAAGCGACCGGGCCGAGGACCGCGGCCGGTAAGGCGAGGGTATCCCGCAACGCCGACAAGGGTGGGGAATGGCGACGGTTGCGTGAGCTGTCGCGTGCCCTGCGCGAACAGCGCCGGCGGTTAATTGAGTAAGCAGGGATCCGCGCCCTGGCCTACCGCTAGCCAGCGGGAATCATGGCAGGTCCGGGTCGGGCGGTGGGCCGCGTGATCCACGCCAGGTTGGGATGGGATCGGGGCATCCGCGACGGCGGGGACGAGAAGCCCAAGGGCGGGCCGACCTGATCTGGTGAGCTTGCCAGTCCGGTGGCGATGGCCCAAGCCGGGCGGATCAAGGCCAGCCGGGAGGCTAGCGTATTGATCAGGTAGCCAAAATCAAGTAAGTTACAAGTCGCTGTTACACAACTGGTTTTGCGCACAAAAAAATAAAGCCCTGCTGCAAACAGGGCTTTATTCCGCGAACCCACTCGTTAAAGCGGTACACTTCCTCTCTTCTCCGACGAGAAAGTTTACCGCTTTTCCCGATCCGGTCAACCACGGGTTTTAAAAGCGGTGAAAATTTCTCACACCAACGGCCCCCTCGATCCTTCCGCTGCGAGGCATCCCAAGCCACGCTTCTCACCGAACCGGGACGGCACCTTCCTGGACCGCGTGCTGCGTCAGGGGGCCCGTTGCCCGCTGCCCGTTACGGCTCATGCCTACGTGCCGCGCATCAACCCCGGCGGCAACTTCTGCGGCCATGACCCACGCAACCCACGCCTCGAGCTTGCCAAGCCCGCCAGGAAGGGGAAGGGCGGCCTACCCCGCATCCTGACCCTGGCGATGGAGAAAACACAAGGCTTCTACGACCACCCCAACCTGTTCCCCTCCCTCAACCTCGCCAACGGCAGCAACCGGAACATGCGCAGCGAGCGCCGCGAGGGGTGCGTCCTCATGCAGCAAGCAATCGTCAAGCGCATGAATCTGGCGACCATGCAGGTCGGGGTCCCCACCCCACGCGGATTCCGGAACCTGTCCGTGGCCTCTCTCGCCCAGGATACCGGCCTGTCGCCGAGCCGAGCCGAGCGCGCCTTCAAAGACCTCAAGGCGTCCTGCCTGGTCACCATGACGACCATCCGGGAACGGCTCGAGGACGGCTCCTGGCGGAGCCTGGCGGCCATCAAGACGGTCTCCCAACACTTCTTCGAGACGCTGGGCCTGGGCAAGATGCTGAAGCGGGAACGGAAACAGGCCAAACAACGGCGGGCGGAACAGCGTAAGCAGGCCGAGACCGTCCCACTATCGGATGCCGTCACAGGACGCTATTCACTGGTCCTGAAAGCCTTGTTGAATCGCAACCCCAGGAAACCCAGACCCGAACCCACACCAGCCTCACCAGACCTGCCGCACGCTTTCGAGGCCCACAGGCGCTTACAGCTCACGGCGCTTGAAATCAAGCACGCCCATCCGGACTGGACTCGCAACCAGGTCTACGCGGAAGCCCAGCGGCTCCTGCGATTGCGGCTCTAACCAACCAGCCAACGGCTGATCCAACCCTACCCACTGGCCGCTTCCGACTGGCCGGCAGGCACCGGCTGTCCAGGGTTCATCTGCACGGCGGTTCAGACCCCGGAATCTCCGGTTGCGTCACCATGCCGGGCCCATGGGCCCCCATTTGGCTCGATATTCCGCTCTCCCCAAAGCTTGTGGAACCCCAGCAGGGTGACAACCGAAAACTAAGTGTCACTAGCCTCCCCGACAAGTGCCTTCTCTCTATCAATATTTTAATTTCAAGAATAAAATGCCAAAAACTCCTGCACCGCCAAAACTGGATGTCCTCCCCGTAGCACACAATCAGCCAGTCATCAGCAGTCCTGAACGGACCAAACAAAAGAAAATCAGAAGGAAAAGTCTACAAGCGCAAGGACGATCCGGCGTGAAACCCCAGGCACGAGGCCGCGAACCAAACGTCGGCGCTGAATGCCAGGACGAACCCCAGCAGGGCAGTCTGCCCTCCCTGGCGGCGCGAGCCGGAAGACTGGCGTTCGGCATCCTGCCTCACGCCGCTGCGCGGTGATGATAGTCAAGGAGTTTCTAGCTGCTATGAGCGCCCGAGAGATCCTGAGAGCCTCCCTCCGGCAACCGCCAGGGAGAAGTCCATACTCAGAGGAAAGTTCGGTGCAGAAAGTAGAGCCAAACAACCGAATTCCAGTTCACGGGCATGGAACCGAGAATCCGAGGCAGCAATGATACGCAGAAGCCTCACGGGCTTCCCAGAGGCCCGCACGTCAACGCCAGCACCCCACCGATCCCCACTGTCCCATGCAATTCACGATCAACCCCGTGATCGCGGCCGCGAAGGAAAGTAGCGAACGCCAGAGGCACTCAGCGTAGCGACAAACGAGAATGGGCCACAAATGGCAGCTCCCGGCACCGCTCGGTGGCCGTCGAGACGATCTCCATCTGTCTCCTTCGTGGAGCTGTACCTGGCAACCATAAAACGCGAACGGCTGCCGGTCCGGCGGAAAGACAGCTCGGAAAGCTGCTACTCATGCTCGGGTTCCTACATGCACATCACCCGCGCTGCTGGAAAGCGGGCTAAGGTAACGAAGGCCATGATCGAGGAAGAGGCCAAGGAAATGAACGAGGATGCGTGACCCGGGAAATTGCTTACTCGCCATCCCCGACCTCGCGCGGGCGCGGGGAGCTGAAGGGACGGCGGGCAGAGGATCGAAAAGCTGGGAAGCCGAGGGATCGAAGGACTGATAACGAAGGGATTGGGGGCCTAGTTGGAGGCAAAAAGCAGACCTGAAGTATATAATCCGTTGTCTTTATTGCCTTTTTTCCATAGCTTTGGCTCATCCGTGTGCCGCCATAAAGACCCGGCTTGAAGATTTCAGGAATCAAGACCGGGGGGGAGTCGAAAGGCAAAAGCCCAAGAGGGGGTCAAATTTGGGACCCCCTTCTTACCCCGATTCATGTCCAAAGGGGTCGAAAAAGTCACGCCGACCGGCGTGACTTTTTTGCGTCGGCAAGGTGTCAAACAAGCTTGCGTGGGGGCGAGTCTTCGTAAGACTTACGTAAGCGGTCCTTAGCGCGCTGTAGAGCGGCGCTAATGGCTTTGTCGGCATCGGCATCGGCATCGGGAGCGACGTGGTCCCGGTCGCCGAAACGCTATCAACGGTCTGCATCCAAGCGGGTGTGGGTCCGGAGCGAGAACATCCTCGACTATGCCACCACCCGTCAGTACCGCAACGCGCTTAACCCGGCCTACTGGCGGGGCCACCTGGACAAGCTGTTGCCGAAGCCCTCCCAGGTGAAGACGGTTCGCCACCACCCTGCAATGCCCTATTCCGAGGTGCCCGCCTTCATGACGGAACTGGCCGGTAAAGGCTCAGGAGAAGGCATCTAAAAATTGGCAGATGCCCGCGCAAACCATCACCGCCACGACCGACGCCCGCAGCCTTGATCCGGCGAGCAAACACCTCGATCAGCTCAACCTCGAAGCCAGAGCGCTCATCTCGAAACTCGATCTCGATCTCAAAATAACCAACCCGGATTGGATCGGGAAAAATTTACGCCGAAGCCAAGCGCTTGCTTCCCGGCGTCTACCGAAGTCCCCAATCGTTTTACAGACCTAGAGCCAGTTTAACAAACCCCGAGCCATTAATTGGATTGGAAAGGGTCGGCGTGATTGAGTCTCCTTGTCATTTTTTGAGGAGGTTTGGATGTCGCACGGTCTCGGTTCCAATCTTCGTCAGCGTGTTCTGACAGCGATCTCGGCGGGCTCATCGACACGGCAGGCAGCGGCGCGCTTCGGCGTCGGCGTATCGACGGCGGGGGATCGGCTGGCCTTGATCCGCCCGGCTCAGGCCGTCGCCACTGTTGGCGCTAACAGCCGAGTTGTCCTCGTCGCGCGCGGTGCTTTGAGCTTGGTCGAGCAGGCTTAACACGCGCGAGCATTGAAAGGAATGCAATTCATCACCCACGGCCCCGACATTCCCGATGCGCTCTTGCAAGCGCACGACGAGGGCCGCATGGTGTTCTTCTGCGGCGCCGGCATCTCCTACCCCGCCGGCCTGTCGGACTTCAAGGGGCTAGTGGATCAGATCTACCGGCAGATCGACACGGAGCCCTCGGACATCGAACAGAAGGCCCGCGACAGTGGGCGGTTCGACACCACGCTCGACCTACTGGAGCGGCGCCTGCCGGGGCAGCGCCAGGTCGTCCGCCGCGCGCTAGCGAAGGCGCTGAAACCAGAGTTGTGCCGCAAGGGTGCCACCGATACGCAAGCAGCCCTGCTACAGTTGGCGCGCAACCGTGAAGGTAAGCTGCGGCTAGTCACCACCAACTTCGACTGTGTGTTTCACATGGCGGCTAAGTGCACCGGCCAAAAGTTCCAGGCTCATGCCGCGCCGCTGCTGCCGATGCCGAAGAACAGCCTCTGGAACGGGCTGCTCTACCTGCATGGCCTGTTGCCCAAAAAGCCAGACGACATGGCCCTGAATCGGCTGGTGGTCACCAGCGGCGATTTCGGTCTGGCCTACCTCACCGAACGCTGGGCAGCCCGCTTCGTGAGCGAGCTGTTCCGCAACTACGTCGTCTGCTTTGTGGGCTACGGCATCAACGACCCGGTGCTGCGCTACATGATGGATGCGCTGGCCACCAACCGAATGCTAGGCGAGGTCGCGCCGCAGGTCTGGGCACTGGGCGACTGCGAAACGGGGCAGGAGCGCAGCAAGGACATCGAGTGGAAAGCCAAAGGCGTCACGCCCATCCTGTACGAAGTGCCTGCCGACAATCACAACCATTCGGTGCTGCATCGGACTGGGCAGACACCTACCGCGACGGCGTGCTGGGCAAGGAGAGCATTGTCGTCGAGCACGCCCGATCACGGCCATCGGCCAGTACGCAACAAGACGACTTCGTCAGCCGGATGTTGTGGGCCTTGTCGGACAAGTCTGGCTTGCCGGCCAAACGCTTTGCCGACTTCAACCCTGTCCCGTCCCTGGACTGGTTGCTGGATGCCTTCTCGGACGAGCGTTTTCAGCACAATGATTTAGCCCGCTTCGGCGTTCCCCCTCACGACGAAGTGGACGCCCAGTTGCGCTTCAGCCTGATTCACCGGCCGGCACCCTATAACCTCGCACCGTCGATGCTACTGGCCTCCGGGGGTATGGCTGACAGTCAGTGGGATAACGTGATGCGCAATCTGGCCCGCTGGCTGGTGCGCCACCTGGACAACCCGAGGCTGGTCATCTGGATCGCGCAGCGCGGCGGCCAGTTGCACAACTCCTGGTCGCGGCTGATCGAACGCGAACTCGATCGCTTTGCCTCACTGGAGCGCGAAGGCAAAACCGCCGAGCTGGAAGAGATCCGCTCACAGGTGCCGAAGGCTATCCCCGGCCCGTTGATGCGAACGCTCTGGCGCCTGCTGCTCAGCGGGCGAGTGAAATCGCATCGGCGCGACCTCTTTCGATGGAAAAGTCGTCTGGAACGGGATGGCCTGACTGCCACGCTGCGCCTGGAGTTGCGCGAGTTGCTCGCACCCCAGGTGGTTTTGCGGAAGCCGCCTCCAATGCGGGCGGTAATCACCATCGCTGCCTGCCAGGGAAGCGCGAAGCAGTCCGCGGAAGGTGTAGGCGCGAGCGGCTGGCCGCAGTGGCGAAGGGGTCGTAGGTCCCGGAGCCAGCGAAGGCCAGATGCAAGCGCATCCGACACACCGTCGAGCCATTCGGCGTAGGGGCCTTGGTGTAGGCGCGGAGTGCCGAAGCCGTGGCCCCGGAGCGGAGCGTCCGCGTCATTACCAGTAGTCGCCCGAGCGCAGGGCGAAAGGGGGACTGGGATGTCCCGTTTCGCATCCC
>JAAUYL010019467.1_pt1 | contig 19523 bp, 22 predicted proteins | sample 7278011 | NCBI WGS metagenome assembly JAAUYL01 (sample SAMN14350225, study PRJNA611818) | marine sediment metagenome | isolation source: surface marine sediment (1.8m) | place: French Polynesia: Moorea | collected 2018-08
GCTGTATCTGCCATGGCGCGCGCCCGCATGTTACGTAATTTTGAGTGCGCTCGCTCAGGCAGATGCAGCCGAAAGAACAACAAAGTAATTAGAATAGACCCGCCGTAAATGCGTTAGAGTAGAAAGACTCTTTACTTTATTTTGTTTACTTTAAATACAACTAAAATGGGTCGAATCACTAGAGATGCCGGGGTAGCGTAATTGGTAAAGCCATGCCATCAATGGCGGCTGTGCTGACCAGTAGTTCGAATCCACTTGGATGACTCATAAACGAAAACGATACCGGCGACATCTTTTTATTTTTTAATTTTATTTTTCAATTCATACAGATTTATGTATTTTGCAGAACGACATATATTGTCAATTTGGGAAAAAATACATAGGAGTAGGGGCTTTACCATCCTCTAATGGAAAAATGTGGCTTCTAGTCTGCATTAATGGAGGCAGGTGGTTGTTTTGAGGATTGTTGTCTATATGCAAGTAAATTAATGGATAAGGTCCAGTAGAACGAGCATGCAAATAGTTCAGACAATCAAGGAGAAAAGTTGTTTTGTGAGGGAAAAGCTGCCCTGACAGGGTTCTGTAAGAGAGTGATTCTCCTCTGTTAAACAGAAGAACATGATCTGTAACCTGACGAAGTATACTTTTAGAGAGAGGAGCTTGATGAAAGTAGCTATGGATACTAAACATGACATTGATTTTGCAGTGATGACTATGAATTGTCATAATGTCTAAAAAATCTATGGATGACAAGATTGACTGCATTAAGTCATCGCATATTAGAAGAGTGGGCCGATCAGGGAAATCCAACAAGTTTAAAGAATGGATATCTGGGCTTCCCTCAACCAGTTCAAACATTTTATTTTGGGCTGCATCTTGTAGCTGTCGTATGTAGTGAGCATTGGCAGCATGGGAACCAACAGGAGCGCAATAAATGATTCGGGAAATGGAGTCCCAGTCTTCAATTACAGTTGAGCCATTTTGAAGGCATTTGAGGATGAATCTTGATTTACCAGAACTGAAAAAAGTATATTCCAAAATCTGAATGTACCCAACCAGCTTTAAAAACCAAGAATACCTGGACGGGCCAATAATAGCCATTCTGAATTGTTGACGAATCATGTAGCATTCTTCAGGAAGATTTAGGTGCTCCACTGGTTTCTTCACATCAATGTTTTGGGCTTGTCTGCTCGCCATTGTTGTGCTTCGAGCTCTACTTTTTCTTGGTTTCGTTGAGTAGATAAGGAGAAGACGTCATTTACTAAATGGGAAAAGGCTGCAATAATAACCTATGTAAATATAAATGCTTATAATTTAGACATGCAGCAGACTTACATGAGTCAAAATCATAGAATCTGTCCCTGAGCCAAAGTAACGTGAACTCCCCACACAAGGAGGAAGAATTTCTGAAAGAGCAGTATATTAAAAAAAATTGTCACATTGGTTTATGATTGACAGCTTACGGCTGTAGTTGTGTGACATTATATTGTACGTAGGCCTTCCTCCTTGATCGAATATGCTGCTGAATAAAAGAAGACGTTGATCCAAGCGAGTTAAATACTTCGATTATTTCATCCCCATCTTCTTCTGTAGATACTAATTGCATAGAAAACCAGTGGATACCCTGCAAAATAATAAAGTGAAGTTGTTGTCGTTGCTTATCAACCTTGCAATAAATGTGACTGATTAACGGTATTTGTAAACTTTTTTCACATTATTCACAGGTATAAGTGGTAAATGTTAAAAAGGTTTAGGTGCTAGGTTACATTTCATGGCATAAAAATACCTTTGAGTTGCTGTCACCTGTGTTGACAATTGCAAATTCATGTAACCCCAAGTCACTTGCATTCGGTATTTGATCGATGCTAAAAATGTTTGTTAAGGCTGACCTTATTTCAATAATCAACATGATTTTTGAGACCTGTAAACTCCATGAAAGTGTTGCTTCAGAATTGGAGATATTGTTGAGCAGTAGGCGGAGAACTCTGAGCCTCGCATGCTTTAAGGGCCTATGTACCTAGACATGAGATTTAGACTGTTAGTATCATTTTATAATAACGATAACAACTAAATTGCAGATAACCTACCACCAGTCTTTTGGTAGATCGGGGCCCCTCAGCTCTACCGACTCAGGATTTGTTTGGGAAGTGTCTGCAGGCTTAAAAAACCCAATTGTTTCCAGTGCTTGGTGAAAGTCCTGAAAGCCTGGAGTCTTCTTCTTCTTGTATGGTTTCAACGCAGCTTTTAGTAGATCAACAATTTTGGCGTGAGGGATAGGATCTTTGTTGAAATAAACTGTACCTACAAAGTAATATTATCATCGTTAGATTTAGGTAAGAAAGAATTACACTCTAGGGAGCATCACCAGCTTCATCAAAAGAAATGCCACAATCTGGGTGCTTAGCAATCAAATTCAAGCAGTCCCTGCCTTTTGCTTTGAGCCGTTGGGGTAATTCAGAGATGGCTGAGTCGATTGCAGCTTGGGAAAGAGGCTGAAGGAAGGTTGAAGCCACCTTGTTTACTTGAGCACTCTCTGGCTGGTTTTTGATTGGGTCAATAGGAGTTGGTTCTATTGGTTCTTCAGCTTCCAAGCACTTTTTCTGATCCTGTCCTCCACCATCTTGGGTATTGAGGTATTTCCCTAACACAGTCACAATGTTTTTACTGATCTGGTCAGCTATGTCACCAACGTTGATATTCAAACTAGCACTTTTTTCTGCTGATCTGACCTCGTCATTAAGTCCTTTTCCTTCCTGGCTATTTTGAGGTTGTTTTTTCAATTGTCCTTGATGCAAACAAATTTCCTCAAAACGCCGAAGACGATCATATTCACTGCAAGGAGTCAGAGATAACTAAGATTAGGTACAGTTACAGATAGAAAGGCTTGATTAATTACTTAAATACACAGGTTAATCTGATGCATCTTGTAAAATCAATAACAATTAGTGGGGAGCACAATGTTACCTTGCGTCAATTAAGACTTTGGGAGATATTCTTTTTGTCGTCATAATCAGTCTCGTCTGTGGAAAAGACTGAACAGAATGACAGGCATTGCCTTTCCCAATGGCAGCAATGCTTCAATTTGACTTCGTCGGCTGCCTGTCAAGAGCTTTTGAGCTTTGGCTTTGGATGAGAACTTTCTATCCAACACCCCTTTGGCCTTTCTTCTCCTGCAAAATTTAACCAACACAATTTGAATTTTCGTGTCCTTTTTGCCAGTAACCTTTTGCCTAAGCATGTATGTATTTACGTACCTCAGCTCTTCTGCTGCTTCTTTGTTTTGAAGAGGTATGACTCCCATTGCCACGGCACTGATGGTCTTGATTAGAATACGAAGCTCTTTTGCACTGGCCCACATCAGTCTATTTTTGATGTCAGTGGCATCTTGCTGGGCAAAGCAACGTAGGAATTCTTTATTTTGAATAAGATGATCTCGAAACGTGTATGGATCCTGAAAGTGTTTGTTAAAAAAGAAACGAAGGCTTGAATTTTTTCATGCTTTAATTGCAGCTCTCCAATTATCTCAAGCGGAGCAGAGGGACAAGCGTAAGCAAGGTCCGTAGCTAGCAAAAATTTACCAAAAATGCTGTACCCCCCCTGGAAATAAAAACTTGCCAGAATTTTGAGGCATTTCCCCGATTTTTTACCCCTGTGCATATTAGTATTGTAAAGCCACCCAATTGCCAGGATTTTGAGGCATATCCCCGCATTTTTGACCACTGTGTTTGGACTGTAAAATCGCACCGCTTGAGACTTTTCTGAAGCTTGCTTCAGACCATTACTTAATTAATTATTATTGATATCGTTGGACCAATAAGTACATTCATTGAAAAAAATAAAAGAAAGTTAACTTACAATGTTTGTAGACATCAAGTCGTTTTCTGTACAAGACCCGAATGTGAATTGCACTCAAAGAGGCGTAGGATTTGCCAGAGTGGTCGAGATTCTTAAGGTAGAGGGTAAAGATCTCCTCAGTATTGTTGATTGTGTACTACACATGTTTGGTTTTCAAGCAACAGCAAGTCAATTTTCAAAGACAAAGGGTGGGCAAGATTGAAGGTGTGGAATGGAATTTTTAGAAAAAATGGCGAGGAAACATGCCGGTCAGTCTTTTTCAATAAATATTTTTATGGCTAACACTGTTCGCTTCAAAACCAACCCAGCTATCCTCGGGATTGTTCCAGGTAAGTTTTTCTCCTATAGCTCCACTCACTAAAAAAATTCAAAACATAGTTATGAGTTGTTAAAAAACACTTTTATTGAGCCTAAAAACTACCAAATTTTAGAGTTACCTTGAAACGTTGCTAAAATTGTTGGTAGCCTCTCAATCTCGTGTGATGAGTTTATGAACTCACTCAGGACGTAGTTACTTCCGATTGACAGAAATTCGTTGAATGTTTCTTTTACTTCCACATGGATGCTGGCAATTTTCAACTCGTAGATGCCAGATCGAACCGTGTTAAAGTCAGGCAGTTTTGTTGTCAACTCTTCGCCAATGCTGGGCTCTACTGGCCGACCCAAAATGAGGGATGTCAGGCTGCTGGATTTTCTCTTGTTTGAAGTTTTGGAGAGAATGATGACTTTCATGCCTTCTTTCTCCTTTTCCGTTTCTTCTTAATATTTGTTGAAGGCACCCAAGTGTTAAATTCAGATGGGTAAAACTAAAAGGGTAGAATATGTCACTGGTAAAGTCTCACATTTCTAAAATTGTAATACCTGGTACTTTACGAGGTAATATGTCTTCCGGTTCCTCTGCTTCTTGTCCAAAATTTTTTCTACCTTGAAGTAGTCTTTGTCAAAATCAGGATCGGGGCTCAAAACAATTTCAGGCCCATAATAGCGATGGAGAATAGGCCGGCCCAGAAGATTTTCAAGCAGATACATAGGTGGAGCACGGCGGGAGTCCACACGTCGTATTCGGAAAAGTTGTCCGTACTGAAAATTGAATAACAGCCAAAGAATTAGAATTTCCTGCACAGGACTTTCCTTTTTGCTTGCTTTAAACATTGCCAAGAGGCTTAAGCTTCGACTCAAAAGTTGAAGCACATTTTAACACAAAGCAGCATATTTTTTCCTGTAAAAAAAACAGAAAGGAAAAGGCAATTCGAAGAGAAAAGTTATCCTCGCGTCAAGAGTGGAATGTCAAAAAAATCTAGCAGTGTACTTTTTTTCAACCTACAAAAAGAACTAAGAAAATTCAAGACGTTTTACCTTTCTTTTACAGACCCAGATGCAATGCCTGAAAATTTGTTGCTTTTTTTTCGCTTGTCTCGCAATATTTTACATAATACTAGACACAATGCTTGAAAATATGCTGCTTTTTTCTTCTGTTCACAAAATTCTAAGCATTTAAGATTTTTTCTTACATTTGCATGGTAACCTTTAGTGAACGGAGTTGCTTTCGTTTTGAGATACACATATTTTCCAACCTATGTAGAAATGGATAATTCTATTATAAAATCAGTAATCTCTAGACCTTAATGCAGGATTAGATTGGGACAGATTGCTTCACCTGTAAAGGGTTGGAGCTTTCTTCATAATCTTTTTGATTTTTCATCATTTGGTCGACTGTCAATATGTTGTCGTTGGTGTGACGGAGTTCTTGAACTTGTGATTCATTTTCTGGAGTGATCTCATTAGGAGAAAGCCCCCCAAGCTTAGCTGACTTCGTTGAATTCAAATTGTTAGCAACAATATGAATATTGCTGGGCCAATCATCATCAAGCAGGGTACTTTGCAATGTATATAGGCGCTTCTTCAATATTCGTATCATTCCCTGAAATTTCCAAGGCATAAAGAAATCTTAATTCTTAGTTGTTTCCTATGACCATTGTGCAATCGGGCAAAGAAGCAGTAACTTTATAGTAGCAAGCCTATCGGGACCTAATTTACACTTTACTGGAACATCAAGAAAAGAAAGTTCCCAGGCCAGGCTTGTAGAGAAGTTTATTTGTTAGTAATGCCGTTTTGGGGGAGTGAAAAATTGACAATTCTTGGACAATTCTCAAGCTCGCTTAAGTCAACATTGAAACAAATATGCTTGGCTTCACTTGCTTGGACAATCAAAGTGAGTGGTTTTCTTTTTTACCTCAGCAAAACTGGCTTTGTTGTCTCCCGCTTTTGTGGCATAGAAGATCTAAAAAGAAAGCACAACACATCAAGTATAAGTAGGCATCAACATGCAGTTCATGCATTCTTGCACCAAATTGATTTTAACTCCTATTTTTACTTACTCTTTGGGAAGTAAACCAGCGTTCAAGGGCCTTAAATTCTTGTCCTGAAAATGAAAGTTATCATTGGCTGAAAATAGCACGTGTGTTACAGCAAAAAAGGCAGTTTTCAAACCCGCCGCTAGATGGCGAAAATCGCGAGGAGGATGCTTTGTACTTAGCGCAAAAATGTTTTGTTTTGATATTTATGCTATGTAACGCGTCCTCCTCCCGATTTTTGCCACCTAGCGGAGAAATTTGAAAACTGCCTTTTTTGCTGTGACACACATGCTATAGTCCTTAAAAATCTTTTGCTTAAAAATACCTTGATCACTTTCAAAGCGACTAGGGTAGATTGTTGCTTGGAATATGTCCTCAAGAGCTGACCTCACTGTCTTAGACTGTTTATTTTTGAGTGCTCGAACAAATACTTGATGTGACCATATATCCACGACCTGAATTAATTATGCCTTGGTAAATTACTTAAAACAATGACTGTCAATGCATACCAAAAGAAAGTAGGTATATCCATGGTGAGGGTACATTTCAGCTAGATTGAATATAATAAAAAGTTAAAAATGTCGTGTTTTTATGATGTTTCATGATTTGCTTGTTTTGACAATGAATCCAGATTGACTCGATGTTTTGATACAATGCCATGAAAAATCTTCTTTTTGGCTACATTTGAACATGCCATACCTTCTATTCACCTAGATCTCCCTGAAACAGTTCACCATAAGAGTCTATCCCATCAAAGCTCCGTCTGTCAAAGTGACGAATTCTTCGTAACTGGTGAAGAAAATCCGGAATTTCAGCAAGCCATTCTCGAAGTTTTGTTTTACCAACTTGTATTCCTGCTCTTTTCAAAGCAGCAGAGAATGTGGACAAGCCACTAAACGAGCCTGAAAATGTGCATCATAAAATGCAGATCAAAAGGTTTATGATTGTGTTACACTGCGTTGTTTCACAAAAATTGGTCTTACCAGGGAAAGACTTGTCTTTCCACAATGAAATAACTTTGGTCTTTAAGCTTGCTTCGCTGTCCATCTTATTGCTGATTTTTTTGTTTTGCATGTGTTTGTGAATCTAGACCTTGAGAAGCTAGCCTTGGCATTGAGCCCAAAAAGAAAAAAAGAATCAGTTTTTTAAGGCAAATTTTGAAGGAAATTATTAAGTTAACAGTTAAACATAAACAGAAATCAATAAATTCTCAATTTTAATTTTGTTTCACAGAAGGTATATTTTTACCGAGTGAAAGTTTTTAATGTTTTCCAAGATATTTTACTTCCTCATTTTGTTAGCGTCTAGCGTCACATTGGGAGAATCTGAAAATCTTATTTAGTTGCATACAAGATGGATGCTGCTTTACGAGAAGAATTAAAGAGAAGACTTCTCGATTACTATTCTGACGAAGAAGAACAAGACAATTCAAAGAAGAAACCCAGGCAATCACCACACACTACAGCTCCTTCACATCAAGGGAACAGTGATAGTGAAAACATTGATGAGGATGACACTGACAAAGAGGATGAAAAAGAAGATGGAACAACAGGACTGGCTGACATTGTCTTGCAGGAAGATAACATTGGCATTCATCTGAAAGAAACTGCAATTTTAAAGCTAAATGACCTCAACATTAATGATGTCATGTTTGTAGCAAAACTAAGTGAAGTTGGTGCACCCGTTAATGAACCAATGTTAAGCTCAATCAAAGCAATCAACACCTTGTTTGTGGAAATGTTCAAGCGTCTGGCACACCTCTTTGATACCCCCAACTCTAATCGGGAGTTTTTTGTGACAATATGTGACAGATCCATGCGAACCAAATCCATCAATCTCAAAAGGTTTGATCCATTGACTCAATCGCCTGAAGTAATGGGGGACAAACTTGGAGCATCACTCTACAACTATCTACAGAGTGCACAAACCCTCAAGATTAATGAAAGCTTTAGGATCTTTGTCGTGGCAGTCAGTCCAGATCATGTTACTCATTTAAATGCCCGCAATGTCACCAATGGCAGCACAAAGAGAAAACCAGGCAAACCGAAGATTGTTGACTTCTGTAACAAACAATGTTTCAGGCATCCTGTCATCGGATATCCAGTCAACCAATCAACTAAGGGACTTGACAAGATTTGGAAGGGAAAGTGTGCTCTCGTATCCTTCATATGTAGCTATCATTTTGCAAGGTCCAAGGAGTTTCTGTCCAAAGAAGAGAAATCTTACAGTGCAAATGTGTTCAAGCTATATGCAAAGAAATCAGTGGCAGCAAAAATTGAGGGCTGCAGATGGCTTCAGGAAGAACTGTCTAAGCTGGAAGCGTTGGATCCATCTTTACAAGGAACCAATCATAAGCTGTCTTAAATCCTTCCAATCCTAAGTCGGGCATTTGACTGCCAGATTCATGTGTTTTCAGACATAACACTTAATAGGGCAGTAATCAGCCATCCAAGAGAATATGCTCACAACAAGCGTCAGCTTCATCTCTATCAATTTGAAGATCAAGACACAAACGAAGGCCATGTTTTGTCAATTATCAATTTGGGTGGATACTTCAATGCATCAAGAACATATTGTGTAGCTTGCAGACTGAGCTGGGGAGGTCGGAATTATAAACATATCTGCTCAAAGGACAAACTTCGCCCAACTTGCACATCATGCAGAAATGTAAGTAAAAGTAAAACCAAAAGCATTGTCTATCCATCAATTATGACCACAATGTCTTCATTTCTTTTTAGCAAATTCGACTGCCAGACACATACATCAATGAGGTTACCCAAAGCAAATATTGTGACTCAGCAATGTCACCGACAGACTGGGTGAAATGCAATGTCTGTAATGAAGCCTGCAGGACTCCATACTGCCTGAGTCAACACAAGTGTTATGGATTTCGCTGTCCCAATAAGAACTGTGGAAAGCTTGTCCATAAGAGTGGAAAGTTAAATACCATAGCGGCATGTAAGGAAGCTCACAAGTGTGGTTTTCAAACTTGCTCAATTTGCAAAGCTCAGTGGATTCCAAATGGGGAGCGCCATCACTGTGGAATAACAATCCCCGGCAATGACATTCTTGGGCAGTTCCCACGTCTGACTTTTCTCCGGATTGAACATTTTATGGCTTCCACAGATAACTGCAGCTTTTGCACTATGCATGAATTTTGCAGTGTCCATCAACGAGAGAAGACAGCACTTTGCCTTGAGCCTGTGATTGCAACAATCTATTTTGAACAACAGTTGAGGGGTGTTTTCTCAAGAAAGACATTAGTTCATGAAAAGATTCAGCATCTCTTCACTGAATATGCTCTTGATGGACTGAATGAGCTGGATCTGAGACAGTGTCTACCACAATCCGTGCTTGAAAAGGATTTGCCTCCAGAAAGAAGAAGGATCAACTTTGGGAAGCAACGAAAAACAATACGCATGGACAGAATCAAGAAGAAGACACGGCAGTCATTGATGGATCGAGTCTTACTAGCACTCTCTGAGGATGGATTGTGCAACTCTGTGGTCTTGTGCCTGGACGGAGAGGAAAAAGAAATGGTAAATAGGGTTTGCAAATTGCTTTCATGCTGCCGTTTTTCAATATTTTTTTCCTTCCAGGGCTTCCTCCTAAAGTCGATGCTGAATAATGGCTTAATTGACAAAACAACATTGACTTGTGACGAAAAATGCACCTATGGAATTCGTCTTCCAGAAACAGATGTTCGCATCCTTGATTTCAAGCACTTTGTGTCTGAGACTACAACTCATGGGCTTGCAGAGCAATTCGATCTTCAGGCTTTTTTGCATTGGTTCCCTGACAAACTCCGTGGATTTGAAAATGCCAACGAAGATCCAATATTTCCTGCAATGGATGACTTTGATGACACCTTTGATACAGAGGAGATATACCTGAAGAAACAGGAGTTCCTCAACAACCTCATTCTGGCATGGTGTTTCCCAGAACAAATGTGGCAACACACATTGTCATCACTCCAAATTCTTGCTCAATCAGCTTGCTGCTTCATTGCAAATTGTTTTGCACTGCAAGATGAGTTATTTGATGCTGGAGCATGTGTCATTCCCAAGGAAGAATTCCAATACCTCCATCCAATGTCCGGGTCAAGCTGGACAGTCTCTGGTTGGGCATTTGGGCTATTCAAATTCCTATGTCTGGAGAGAAATTGTGTCTACAGAATTCTTCGAGACCAAGTTCCAAGCTTTAATACCAGCAGAAAAGAGGCAAAGTATGTGGAATATTTTGTCCAAGAGCATCACAAAGATCACAATGTGAGGAGCACTCACCACCACCCTGAAGGTCAATTACGTCAACCTGGACTGATTCCAGATGCTGCCTGCCTTGATTGCAACGAGGCAGTTTTCTTTCAAGGTATTCAACTTGGAAAAATGATATATATCTGATATAACTATTGTATTTTCTAGGTTGCTATTATCACTCACATGGCTGCAAATTGAATAACCATCCAAAGCCAGATGACTTTGATGACAGAACAGGAATGACTTACCGGGAGATAGCAGAGGAAAACAGATTAAAGTTACAAGCATTCAAGGACTCAACCCAGTTCAAAGTCACCCAAGTGTTCGAATGCGAGTACAACAGCAATTGCAAAGGTCCTAAGTACCTGCCATTCTCACATAAACTATACAAAAGCCGTCCATTGGAGAGGATGAACATAAGGGATGCGCTGCGAGTTCCAGCAGGTAAATTGAATCAGAAGCATTGTACTCTAAGCAGTTCTTAATTTATAAATTGAGAGCAGTCCCCTCCATCAAACGTACATTAATAGCATTTTAAAAGTGCACAATCACTGCAATCAAATAAGCAACTGGATGGGAACACTTTTTTACTGCCAGCAGTCACCTCCATCAAACAAGCAGTAATAAAAATGCAATCTTTTTACAGCCGAAACATACTGCCACTACTTTGATGAAAAGAACTTTAGAGGATGGTCTTTCTACTGCCTGGATGCCAATATGTGCTACACAACTGCTGCCGTAAACCTGGAGGTAATTTTTAAATGACACTTTCTAAAGCATGTTTTATTGTGAAATTTTAACCGGAACTTCTTAGTTCTTTGCTCACTCAACCTACATTCACTACTGAGTACATGATTTTACTGGAAAGGAATCAATTTACAGGTACCAATTGGCATTGGGGAAATTATGATTGGACGAGCTCTGGACAACATTGCAGAGGTCTGTGGAATCTACAGGAGAAAGAACACCAATGAGAGGATAATTGGCTTCGTTCATTGCAAAGTCATTTGCCCTCAAACCTGCTTCTTGCCGTTTTTGCCACACAAAATTGTCACAAAAGATGGAGAACTGAGAACTCATACATCTGTTTGCCGTCGATGCTCCCAAACATTGAATACAGGAAAATGCAGGCATGGGAAAAGCGCAAGAGCTTTTACAAGCACATATACAACTCTGGATCTAGAGTATATGTGGTAATGTTAAAAACACTTTTCATGGCACTTCTAGTTTTATTAGTATTTTTTTAGCTCGGCACTTGGTTGGGAAATTCTGGAAACATATGAAATCCTGGCATTTCCCGGAACAAAGCCCATTCTCAAGGACTTTGCTCAAGTCCTCTTCACCATCAAGAATCGTGCTCAAGATCCGGGTCAGAAAAAGACGATTAAAAACATCCTTAACAGTTTCTATGGTAAGTTTTGTTACTCTTTATAAGTTTGACCGGGCCTCATAAATTATTGTAACATTAAAACAGGGAAATGGGCCCAACAGTCTGCTACTACGACAAAGTCAACATTAGTTTCAACAAAACAGGAAGTGAATCGCCTTTGCCATAATCCAGTGATCGAGCTTCTGAAAGTTACAACGATGGACAGAACACACTGCTTGGTCACTCACACAGAAAAGAAAAAAGTGTCCAAGATCAATCATCAGAATTATCACCCACTATACAGCTTTCTTTTGGCCTGGTCACGGTGATTTTATTTATTTACCAACCAATTTCATTTTTATTTGAACCCTTCTCTAGCGTGTCACTCTTTCAGGATCTTCATTCACAAAATACAAATGAAAGTTGTTGGCCAGCAAGGGATCTTGTACTATGCTAACAACGACAGCATCTATTTTGCACAACCTAAGGAACTGCCTTTGCCTTGTTCCATTGGAGCCAACCTTGGAATGTTTAAGGAGGACTACAAGAATGTGACCTTGTTTGTATGCCTGGCTCCTCGTACTTTCTACGTTTGCACACGAGAACCAAGTGGAAGCATGAAAAGCCATGTTCGAGCAAGTGGGATCTCTTTCAAACGTAAGCAAAACAATTATCCTAAAACTCGTATTTACTTAGTTTGGGTACAAAAGTGTCAGGATATGCATATTGGCTGGATCAAAATGGCTTCCCAGCATCTCAAAATGACTGTCATGCTTGGGGCTACACATGCAAGCCAACTCTAATTAAAAAATTGGCACAGAACCGGAGGAAATCGCATTTACTTGCCTTACCCCCAAAATCCTACTTATGGTGTGGACGGCACAAAAGTGCAGAGATATGAATTTTGGCTTGACTGTCGTGGCTTCCCAGCGTCTCAAAATGACCCCAAAATCCACTATATTGCATTTTTGCCAAAATCAACTTTATTGGGTTTGAGGTACAAAATTGCCAAGATATGAATTTTGGCTGGACCAAAATGGCTTCCCAGCATCTCAAAATGACCCTCATACTTGTTGGGGGTGTGAAAGAGCGACCATCAAACCAAACATGTATTATTGCACCTATGGAGTTCTGGAAAATATTATACTCTTTTACAGTGATAAATGTCAGGGACCAGCTGTCATACGAAGATTTTCGGGACATTCTACTTCAGTTTTTGGAGGGAGAATCAAACGAAGAGACAATACTGCAACCTCAACATAGACGGATTGGATTCGATACTTATGCAATCATATCGCCTTACACTTTGAGAAAATCAAATTTGCAGAACAGAATCTTTGAGAAGTGCGAAGAAAAATCTGCTCTTCTGTATGTATCACGTCCATTTGGTTACAAAGACAAATAAAATAAAACTGCGTACTCAAAAATAAGTATTTTATATAATAGTATATTTATTCCTTAATTCAAGACATTCAACTGAACCGTTTCAAACGTTGAATATGTTGTCATATTTCCAATATCAAAGCTCTCAGGATTATCTTGTTGTTCTCGTTGTTCTTGCCTACACATACAATTTGCATACCCATACCACAATACGGCCAGAACAAAAGGTGTTAGGAAAATAAACCAACTGACGCTAATTTTTGGTGGAAAACACTGACTTTCCCTTGATTTGGTACATGACCAATACCTGCATGATGTGGCATAGCGAACCTGCAGGATTTTACACTTTCCAATAATGAGACCACATGGCAATTTGCAATCTGTATAAGTTGTACAGATGTTGCGAAACTCTTCTTTTTCTATGCAGTCATATGTTGAGCCATTCGCATGACACTTTGTGACCTGCAACTATGAAAATTCATTCATTGAAAATAAAAATAATAATTAATACCTTTGTGTTGATAAGGTCAATAGTTGGCAGACATAAGACAACAACAACCAAATTTAAAATCTTCATACTGTTATCGAAGCTATAAAAGCTTAACTTTTGTGAAAAGACGCTGTTAGGAAAATAAGGAAATATTACGAATGAGGCATTTTAGTTGGGTAAGTTGCCAAAAGAATATACTGCACAGGGCTTTAAAAACAGAGTTGCCAGCAAGGATATGAGAGTGAGCAATGAACTTTATCCTTGAGCATTATTCTTGTACTTTACAGACGTGTGTCAATAAGTGCCTTATTTTCCTGAATTTTAACAATAAAAAAATGTACTAGCTTTTTTATAAGACATAAGTAAGTTTTCTTTCTCCTGAATTTTAGCTTAGTAAGCTTGCAGTTCATCATGCGGTCTTACTTCATACGCTTTAACAGAGTTAAAGGCCATGGAATTTGCCCAAGAGCTAGTAAGTCAATTTCCAGCTACATACCAATTATCTATTTAAAATATATAGAATTGTCAATAATTCCAGTTGGCAACGGCGAATTTGCTATCAGATCTGGAGTGAAATTTTGGGTGACAAACGGAAGAGTTGTCATTTTTTCTACTGGCTTGGAGGTTCTTCACGACAACTTCTGTGTTAAAAGCTTGATCCCATGGGTCAATGTCAAAGACATTGCTTACAGGGGTAGAGAGCTTTGCTGCACTCTGGAAAACATCAATGACGACATGTCCCACAGGATTGAATTGAAGGAAGCAGTAGTAAAAGTGTGCGTAGAAAATTCGCATACTATTGGAGAATATTGTATACCAAAAGCAAGAAACTTTCTCTACTACATCAATGGACCGAAGCGAGGTCAACTGGTCAACCCCAGAAAATGAAAAAAAGTAATGACATCCCCTACTATTTATAAACAAGTTCATTTTCTTGCTTCATTAACAACTTTTTTCAACATTATTGAGCAGCGTTTTTTCTGCCCTGAAGCTCAGTTCCATCACATGATGGACATTGTAAAGTTTGCCTTTTTCTTTTTGTTCACAGCAAGTCAAGTAAGAATTTAAATTGAATAACGGCAATCATTATAAGTCATATGCTTCTTTTTACAGGCGTTTGTGAAGCATTGTGCACGAAACAAGCAAGAGTATGCATGCTACCTCAAAGAAGAATACAAAGCCACTTGTACCACCTTTGCACCTTGCCACAATCCCTGTGACACCTTGAAGCCATATGCCTGTAAAGTTCTCTTTATCAGGTACAACAGCCGCTGTCGGTATTATGACTGTCATATGGTATATCAAACAGAACCCAGATCCAAAACCTTCCCAGAGACCCTTCCTTCGACAACATGGGCACCACTACCAACCACCACTACTGCTACTACAACTAGTTCTACCACCACAACCACCACCACCACCACAACAACAACAACAACAACAACAACAACAACAACAAGGATGATGACAACAACTACAACAGAAACAAAGACCAGGATGACTTCAACAACAACAACAACAACCATAAGGCCATTGCTGACAACTACAACAATAGCAACAACCACTAAGGCTACAACTACAAAAAGGACAACAACAACAACCAGGACATCAGCAACCACAACAACCACAACAAAGAGGACAACAACCACTCGAACTTTGGCTTTGTCAACACCATCCATTGACAGTTCTTCAACACCTGGAATTAGAATGAGACCTACTGCAAATGTAAATGATCCAAACAAGCAGCCAATGTCAATTCCAGTTATCATTGTTATTAGCCTAATTGCAGGATTAGTCCTGGTCACTGCTTTGGGAGTTGGCATTTGGTTTTACTGGAAGAGTCGTGGTGCATCAAGTACTATCCCAAATTTCGAGATGAATACCTACAGCAATCTCATTTCAACATCTGAGTGAAAAAAGTGTAGCCAATAAATTAAAATGCTAAGTTAATTGTTTTGCAACCGGTTTGTTCAAAAGTCAAGCTAATTTTTTAAACTAAAAGCTTTTTGAGTGAATCTGGTTCCTATGTTTTGGCCTTACAGTTGTTAATAAAATTAACTTAAAAATGGGAGATTGATTCTCGTAACACAAAAGCATTTTTTAAAAGTAAAATGCAGCAATCCTGACATTGTTCGTACTTTACGTTCATGTTTATTCTTAAATAGCTAATATTTCTCTCAATATTTCTTCATACATACTTTAGCATTAAACTTTTAAATTAGTCAATAGTTGGAGGCTGTAGTATTTCTGCTTGCGGCTGTCACCAGCCTCGGACAACTTGTCCAAGTGCTGGACAAGTAACTTGGCAGTGTCAAAGTCTCTTTTGGAGTATCTTCTTTTCTGGAGGTTTTGCGACAATGTCACTCTTCGACAAGCACAGACTCTGATTGGTAACGATGCTCTCATCAACATCTTCGTTGTCAGTGATGTCCAGCTCTCAAATCTATTGCGTCAACCAGGAATTTTTCGTCATTTTAACTTGATTTTTGTAGGCCATCATACTTTTTGGCCTCTTTATACTGTTACTCGATGTGTTTTGTATCTTGCCATCATTTGGCTGTGTCTTCTGGAAGCGGAGCTTCTCAACATGCTTGTTCTCATTGATGTCGTTAAGGTAGATCAGGACGTAGGTGATGCAGCTTATCCCACAGCAGATCAGGGACAGGGTGTACTCGTTGAGCGTGATCACCATTGTGTTGAGCTTGAATTTATCTTCGACCAGGAAAGGAGACACTTGCCCTTTTCCTTTGCTGGCGGTGTTGATGATGCTGATCTTGGCCAAGTCCTGGAGGAGGAGGAGGAAGTCTCCTAGGTAGAGGAGGAAGGGGGCGGATGGCACCAATGAGCACCCCTTGTTCCGAACGTCCAAACAGTCCAAGTCTTCTTAGATGTCCTCCACGTGGTTGATCTTGTCGTTGACGAACATCCTGAGCACGTTGATCTTGTCGTTGACGAACTTCCTGAGCACGTTGATCTTGTTGTTGACGAACATCCTGAGCGCGGTGATCATGTCGAGCATCATCTCCTGCACCAGGGTTTTCTGGAGGAGCTTGTTGATCCTGATGTTGAGCTGGTTGATCTTGTTGTTGGTGAAGATCTTGAGCACCGTGATCGTGTTGAGCATCATCTCCTGCACCAGGATCTTCTGGAGGAGCTTGTCCGTCAGGTTGAACTTGTCCTGGATGAGCTTGAGCAAGGATCGGAGGAGCAGTAGGTGCAAATTCGTCGTCATTGTCGCTATCACTGACATCCGCATCAAATCCAGCATTGTCATTGTTTTCCTCCTCATTTTCACTCTCATCAAGAGAGTCTCCGGCATTGTTGCCATCAATATTCTCGTACACTAACAAGAGAGGAAAACGATATTATCCATAGAATACAAAAATGGAGAGGATCCCAAGATTACCATGCTCTTCTTCGTCATCATCATCATTGTCGTTGAGATTGTCGTTGTCATTGGCATTGGCATCAGGATCATCATTGTCATCATGTTGCCTTGATGGAGTCCTCTGCGGAAAAACTCTCCCCCGACAACTGTTAGGTTAATTGCCAAACACCAACCGACAATACGATGCCAGTTGTGGTATGTAACGACCATTCCCTGGACAAACAAAGCAATCTTTAGTTACATTGAACATCAGGAAATAATATCATGTAAAAGTCATACCATAATTAGAAGAAAAATGCCGGCGATAGACCCCCAGATAAATTTGAATATTCCGTCAATGTCATTGTCAATGTCCGAGGCTTCTTTCTTGAACACTTTTCTTGAAAACTCGGTTGTTGATCCATAGGTTATTGTGGTTGTTGTTGTAGTCCAGGGTTTTCTTGTGGACTTGCCTGGATTCCAGGGTATTCGCCTGATTGGGACCTGTGTTGTTGTTGTTGTCGATGGGAAATTGAAGCTGGTTTTAACATCAACTTCATTGCCATCATCCAAAGCCTATTGGCATGTCCAATAAATGCAAGGCTTGCGATATTCGTCTGAAAAAGGCAATCATCAACATTGATAGACATTGTCATTAAGTCATTATCAACTTACGTAATTCTAGAGGACATTGGCCTTTGCAAGGCAAAGAGCAATCAATGGGGACTGCACAGTTGACATCTCCATGAGCGACAACCTCTTCTAGGCATCCAACTAAGACCATTCCAGGCTTTTGAATGCAGGACAATGAAGTCGGCCTGTCCCCAACAGAAATGGGTAACAGTGTCAACAACAACACGGTCAAGGCCATGGTGAAGGCGTAGCTGCTGAACTTGGAGCTGATGGCGTCCAGATGTAGACCTCAAAGTTCACTTGGAATTGCGTCGTCTCGGCGTAGGATATTTTTCGGACCTCACTGTAAAACAGATAAAAAAACTTCTGTTATCAAGGATGATTTTACAATGCTGAAAACAAAAGTCATCACTCACGTATCATGAGCAGAGCATGAAGAGTTGGCGTTGGACAGGATCTTGACCACTGTGTCGGACCGTCGGAAGACACGAACTTGACCGCCTGCGAGACGTACTTGTGGCTGCTGGCGTTGATCCGGAGCGGAACGGAATGAGTCAGTGTTGGACAAGATCTTGACAACGGTGTTGGGCCGTCTGAAGACACAAACTTGACCGCTGGCGAGACGTACTTGTGGCTGCTGGCGTTGATATAACGCGAGTACTGGTTGTCCGACTTGTACAGGTAGGCCCTGGTCACTCACCTGGAGCCGAACGGAATGAGTCAGCGTTGGACAAGATCTTGACAACAGTGTCGGGCCTGTCGGAAGACACAAACTTGACTGCCAGCAAGACGTACTTGTGGCAGTTGGCGTTGATATAGCTTGAGTACTGGTTTGCCGACTTGTACAGGTAGGCTCCTTTGCCAATTCGGGCTCTTGTTGTGGTTCTGCTCGTCCCGGAGGACAACGAAGTCCCTGAGCTTGAAGTCCTGGTTGGGCTGGTCGATCCAGCAATGTTGAACCTCTGCACTAGGGTCTTGGAGTCGAAGCACCAGATTGGGCTTTTGTCGTGGTTCTGCTCATCCCGGATGACGGCAAAGATCTTGACCTCAGTGTCGAGCCCTTGGAAGACACGAACTTGACCGTCAGCGATACGTACTTGTAGTGGTTGCAATTGAACCTCTGCACTAGGGTCTTGGAGTCGAAGCACCAGATCGGGCTATTGTCAAAATTTTGCTCAAAATTTTTCACCATCGAATGATTTGGATTTTTTGACAATTGTTTGGCTTGACTTTTGAAGCGATAGCAAACGAGAAATCCTTCTTATCCAAGCGTTCTCTTTTGCAACAACGCACACACCATCAGCATCAAAAATTCAAAAAACAATATTGAAGGCAAAATAGCACTCATTTTTCTATTGCGTTCACAAAAATTGAATATTATTATTGGATTAGACTCCTTTTTGGTCCTTTAATGGGTTTGTTTGGGATTTTTCAAAACGCAAGAATTTTTTTACTCACGCAACCTCCAACCCGCCAAAAACAATGCTGGATATGTTGGCAACCTGCCCGGATATTTAGGGGATATCACGAACATGTCGATTTAAGAACTAAAACCTATTCGAGAAAAGACTAGCAGGAGACACAGAGGGTTTATAGCGAATAAGTATTACTGCTATCATTCCCCCTTTAGCCTTCTAAGGCAAAACACCACTTCTCAAAATCTCGATATGGGGGTACATATTTTTTTTTGAAAAAACTTTGGCGTTTGGCTTAAATTTTTCATATTTTTTTGAAGCAGAAGGGACGCAGCATTTATTGGTTAACCCTGATCTTTGTAAATGCATTGTCAGCGACATCTTTCGCATTGGAAAGTCCC
>JAAUYL010057336.1_pt1 | contig 19497 bp, 11 predicted proteins | sample 7278011 | NCBI WGS metagenome assembly JAAUYL01 (sample SAMN14350225, study PRJNA611818) | marine sediment metagenome | isolation source: surface marine sediment (1.8m) | place: French Polynesia: Moorea | collected 2018-08
CATGGGGAAAAATCGCCCAAATGGATCGGGCGACTTTGTCTACTGGAAAAATCGCCCAATCCAAAAAGTAATATTTAGACCCTAGCGAGCTACTAGCTCGCGGGTAAAAATTCAAAGGGTAAGGGATTGAGATTAGCATCATCATCTCACTGTTGCAAAATTCCGTATATTTTCTTTGCCTTCCCTCGAAAAAGCGCATATATAGATTCATTAGTTTTCTGAATTTTGACCTGACCTTTGCTTAGAGGAAAATGTGTATCGGTAGACTCTCAAGTCTGCAACAAAAGCAAAATGCAGTTATTTTCATTTTACTATATACGCTAGCAGACTCTTGTGTAGAATTATTTCGGCACTTTTTAAAGACAAAATCAATAAAAAATAGATATTATGTATCTTTTGAATAAAATATAGGAAATACTTATGTTTAGCTAAAATAAATGTTAAAAATGAATATTTTAGTTTGAAAACCTGGGAAAATCCATGGTATTTTGTCCAATTTTAAATGTATCAGCAGAGAAATTGGAAGAAGATTAATGAAATGCCAGCACGGGTTTCGAGAACACGAAGAGCACATTTGTCAAGTCGGTTAAGAAAAAAAGAAGAACCCCTAGAAATTTCCGGATTTCTTGTGAAATTCGATAAGAGACTTTCATTTGACATTTTCCCTCCTCCAAGAAGCTATTTATTTACTTACCTTTGCTCAAAAATTACGTAACATCATGTCGTGGTTTTTGTTTACAATTTGTTTCGTCTCAGTTTTCTAGGTCGTAGCGATTGTGTCCCTAGATTCCCCCGGGGGAAAATCGGCCACCAAAAGCCAAAAACATAAATAATGTATTTTTACGTCGTACTATAATGATGGGCATTTTTTTGGCTCCTCAAAAGTTTTGGCAATTTTTTCCAGGCCACCACGCCGTTTTGAAAGTCATAAAGCAGACCACCTCCAAGCAGCAGCACTTTTTGAAACAAGACTGAACACCGATTTTTTGCCTTGATTTTTGTGTTTGTCACTACAAAGGAACTCTTTCATCAAATGGGAAAATGCAAACAATGAAACGATTTACATGACTTTGTTCTTAGTTCTCGGTGATCTCAGGACCACCCAATTTCAAGAGCATTACGCCACATCTCTTTTGTATTTTGCGCACCCCCTTGATCAGGGAAAATTCACGATCACGACGGGTTTGGATGTGTTTTGACAAGATTTTGCATTTTTTGATCTAAGAAAAGATATCTTTGCAGCACTTTTTTAAAGCCTGTGGGCATTACAATTTAACTGGACCGATTTGTCATGCAGAATTACAGAGCTGTGCTGCCTGTTAATAACGAACGAAAATTGGCGCAAAAAAATCCTCCGCCACCGAAGCAGTTGCAATTTAAAACCGGTTTATCCGAGCTTTGCAAAACTGGATTAATTGTTCGCAATCCTTCATGAAAGGTGCTACTTGCAATTTTTTGATATGGTGCGTGGCAAAGGAATTGAGTAATAAAATGTCCTAGAAAGGAAATCTCATTACTTACTTTTTTTGAAAAGAAAAGGGCATCAGATTTTATTTACAACGAATGAAAAGATAAGATATTCTCACGCGATTTTACTTTTAAAAATAGGCATTAAATGGAACTTTTGTGTACAACTCTTTTCTTCCACTTTTTGCCTTAATGATGCAGTAATGACTTTAATTCAAGGCATTTATATGAGAAACTCTGTGAAAAAAATCTTCTTGTCTATATATCCAACAATTTGTCTTGCACAAAAAAGTTCCTTTTTGATGTTGATGTTTTGATAATCGATTTGTGTAGGATTTTTTGCCACTGTGTCAAGTTTGTTGATCTGCAATCGGTTTCGGAATATAATTGACTTTATCCCATGACCTCTCTTGGATTCTTCTTTATTGATTTTGCGTGGAAGCAAAATTCTCAAATAAAAACGGTGGTTTTGGTTACAAGAATTTACAATGCTGAGAACTCACACTCCTCCATGTTTTTGTTAAAAGTTAAAAGGCTTGATTTTTATCAAAACGTTGTATTTTAAAGCCCATTGACATTTTTCCTAAAAACGCCCTCTCTCGGCTCTCGGCATACCATAAATTGTCACCCGGGGATGAATTTTAACCAAATAGAAATATTTTACAAACAAAACCCACTCAAGAGTTGCAAAACTGGTTACAACAGCCTCTGAATTAAAATACGAATGTTGTCCGTCATATCAGCTTGATTGATATCTCTAGGAAACAAAATCCAAAAAATTATTAAAACTGGTAATTTGACACCTACAAAAATTAGCGAGGATCCAAAACAATGACTGGTTGGTTTACGATTTATTTCCATCCATCTTCTTGAAACAGAAAAATAATTTCCAGATCTCCATTTAGTCAAGAGGCCGTTGACTTACTTGACTTTGCTCTGTTGGTCAAGGTTAACAAAACATGTGCATTACTGGGGCACTTGGGGCACAGTCTAGCCTTATACCATATTCACAACCTTTTCCCCATCTTCCCTCATGCAAAGAGCATATGTTGCCATGGCCAAAGTCACTGTGAGGCGGCACGAATAGCGTAGGTATTTTATTACCGTAGAGTACAGCAAGTGAGAAAAAAGAACATAGAGGGCGTGGGTGGCGTTTTAGCATCTCTTGCAGGGGTTTTCAGACCGGAAGAGTTGAATTGTTAGTACTTACATATGGGTAGATTTAATAATATAATTGCAATAAAGAACATTTTAAAAAGGGCATATCATAAGCCGTGAAGCTCATAAAGCACTCAATTTTATTTACGTGGGTTGATGGGGGAGTTTAGCGTAATAAACAAGGGAAATAAATATTTATTTTTGGAGACTTCAACGCGCGGAGCGGTCAGAAAAAAAAGTTTCGTGTCCTTTTAATCATTTAGTGGAATTGTTTACGATTGACGATGCTCGATGCTGAAGTTCATTAACAGATCGGAAAAATGCCCAAGGGTTTTGTCGAATGAGAGAGACGATTTTCCGCCGCTTTGCCAAGGTCTCGAAATCAATAAATCAATTTTTCAGGCAACAACAAAAAATCTATCCTCGAAGGAGATTGACAACGCTAACAAAAACTCTGAGTTTTGCATTAATTTTGATAAAATAATAAAGGATTTAAAAATACTTATGGCCATGTTTTTGGGCTTGGCTTGGACAGTTTTCTAAATGGAGAATTTTGTCGCGAATGCATGTAGTTATGAATTCCGCTCATGTTTTCGAGATTTTCTGTAGATGCCAACGTTTAGGATGACTGTTCATTTGCTTTCTTATGTAAATTCGTGTAGGTGCAGTTTCTCAAAACATATTAGCTTCTTTAAAAATATTTTTTATTGCTGACCAAGAAACGATAATAAATCCCTACTGATTTGCTTGAAGGAAAGTTAGTTTCTTGCAGTCCATTACAAATTCAGCAACTGCGTGTAATTTTTCTAAAATTCCTCTAGGCCGAGGAAGTCGTAGTAAATCCTTAAAAAAGCCTAAAACTGCTGATGCATCGTTTCACAACAAGAACGACAACAACCACAACAGAAATGTAAACAAACCCACGTGGAGTGGTGGCATTGCGTAAGAAGCATATATGCAAAACAAAACAAAAACACGCAAAGCCGGGGAACCTTGTGTTTTTGGTCATGTTGTCTGCGAACATGACTTTTCAAAAAAAGTTCTTCCTTCAAAAAAGACAACTTTCCCGCCTTTTCCATTTTCTCTGAAATCTCTACAAGATGTCAATATATGGTTTGGAGTATGAAATCGCAAAGCCGGGAGACATCGTGAGAAAGCGTTTTGTCTTGCGCAAAATGAAAACAGACAAAAACTAATTTTTAACTCCACCCAAAGTTCGACGAAAAAAATCTATTTTTCAAGGACCTCCTACAGGGTGTTTCACGTGCTTTTTGGCGGATTGAGTTTTCTCGTATGCTTTTAAAAGAAATACTCTGTAACAAAGTTACTAAAAAAACTAAAGGTGTAGCATGAGGTCAATTTGCATGAAGTGTTTTCAAAGTGGTAAAATAAATCGTAAAAGGATTATGAGGATTTCAGAACTTCATTTGCCATGTCATAATTTATTTCGGAGCTAATAACCACATAAGCGAATTGGCCCAAATGTTAAATTACTCTGTACAGTCTTGTAAGATTGAGCATTTAAAAAATTCTGTGCCAAAGTTCTGTAGGGTAAATTCGGCAATTAGTTTAAAATGACACGGAATATATTTGATCGCTTTGCATGGCCAAACTTGACCATTTAATGCCGGATATGGACATATTTCTGGAACACTAAAGGTGTTTCTGGCAACGCTGCTGACAGCCAAGGATGCTCATCGATTCTGATCAAAAGTCACTCACTTTTACTTTTGCTTTGCTCTGTTAATTATTGCTACACCATTAATAAATGAAATGTGCCAGACATAGGTCAGTAGGATATCATTTACCAGGGTGGTCCTGGAATTTTCCCCAAGAGGTTTTCAAGAGTCCCAGAAATCTCCATGCAGGGTCTCTCATAATGGGCGTGAAAGTTTGATGCGTCTGACCGAATGGAAGTCTTGGGATCATTCTAAAGCAATTTCCCAATCAACCATTAAAAATCTCATCTGCTGTACATACAGTCAATAAATATGTGATTACCTTCGTGCATGTGCTTACATTTGGGCCTCAACAGCTGACACCCATTTTTGATTTTAATGCCGTCGTGTCCTGAAAGCTAGATTTTGCTTTTGCAGTCGGAATTGAAATTTGAAAAACCTACGCATCAGCAATTAGTTCTGCTTGACTTTTAAAACGGAACGTAAATATTTCCCATTGTTTTGCAAATTTCGAATTCGAAATCTTCACCTGTTGTGAAAGACCCTGTATATGCGTTTGTGCAGTCCGTCAATTTTACATTCAAAGATGGGCATCGGGAGGGGAGAAAATGGCCTTTGTGGGCTGCGGGGTGATTAGTTTGTGGCGAGATTTTATTCTCGTTGAAAAATGCAGGTTGCAGGAAAAATATTTGTGCATTTTTTTGTTTATTTTTTTCTGAATTTTTATCGTGAAACTTGACACGGAAAAACTGCCCAATGTCACAACTCACAAGAAACATCTTTTCTCAGCGAAGGTCATTTCAGCAGCAGTCGAAAAGATGCCCACATTTCCCTAATTTTTTATGCATTTCCATATTTTTGAATAGCTCAAATGCTGCAACGTAAAAGGAAACTCTAGCATTTGAACCAAAAATATAGCATATTGTCCAGTCGTTCGTCTGAGTTATTGTAAGCTTTTTCATCTATTTCAAGGTTTCCTTAAAATACCTGAAGGGTGGCGAGTCATGAAAAATAGGGCTAATTAAGCAAACTAGGTTTTTACTGGTGGAGTCCAAGAATAAGTCAAGTCGATCCTGGATTTCGTGGGAATTTTTTGCCTGGAAACCTGAAATTAAAACGGAATACATATTTTTGTGCTTCCACACATCTGGACTTGCTTACTTCCTTGTAAGGAAGTTGTTTATTTTTGACATTTTAATTTTTATTGATTTATTGATTTGACTTTTTGAAACAATTAAATAGATAGGCCTTAAAAACGCATGTGTCATGAAATCTTTTGTTTGCAAAAGTGGTTTTGTTATGCGAATTTTAGGAGCTTTAAAAAAACTTCTGCTGTTCCTTATTTTTAATGTCATGCATTGTTAAAATGTCCTTATTCTGGTATGCAGAAAAGTCATTGCAGTCTAAAAACGTTTTAAAAAACAAAGCAAAAAATGGTTTAATATGCGAAACAATGCAGGACACAAATTACCTCCTTAAGGAACGTTTTTCAATTTGAGAGAAATTTTAATTTGGCCATACCTTTTGACAGGCGACGACGTCGATAGATTTTTCGTCAAAGATGTTGGCTGAAAATTGGAAAAAGGACGAGACAAGCAAGAATTCAAGAATTCCCAATCTCAAAATGTGCTCAAAAGTCAGGAAGAATTCTCGTGTAAATCACCCCAAGGTAAAATTTGTGTGGTCCATCTTCAACAATTTATCCCCTTAGTGGAAAGAGATTACGAGTGGGACGTTAAATAGTGATACGGCGCCACTTGGGTTTCATTTGCGCATTGAATGCTTTTTGCTTGAAGCAGGAGAAGATTTTTCCAGCGAGTTTTGAGTTGACAACTTTCTACACGATTTTCACGATTTTTCCCCTTGCCACCATTTTCATTCTTCCCTTATTCGAATTTATACAATGGCCAATTTTCCCCTGCATGATTGTAAAATCAACAGTGAATTCAAAAGTATTGATAGAGAACTCACCATAGCCCCACCATGATCTATTATCTGAATTTTAACAGTGCCCTACCTCATCTGGTCCAACGCCTAGCCTTCAACGCGTTGATGTTACTAAATAGGTTCAATGCCTAGGCGTTGAATTTATTTAGTAACATCAATGCGTTGATCATCAACGCGTTGAGCAGATGAGGTAGGGCAGTATGTGACAAATTCAACAAGTTTTTCAGGGAAAGTTCGACCTCTTTTCACAGCCATTTTTATAACGCCCCAAAAGTTGATGAATCGTTTCCTTGCTTTGCTTTTCTTGGGGCCCGCCTGCCCGTGCCAATTTCGAACCGTTTTCTCCGAATGCAATGCAATCACTACCGCATTGTTGTTCCCGTTCGATCATAGATTAAACAGACCTCAAAGTTCAGTCATGTTTCTACTCTACGGAGAGGAAACTATGACCGACATTCTATGGTTTTGTTAAAGCATCAAAAGGTATGAGGAATTTTCTCAGATTTCCCCCAGAACGAAATATTTTCCCCCTACAAATGAAATGATGTTTTCCAGGTCATTGAGCTTGAAAAGCTACTTTCAAAAATTACAAAATTACGCAGTTTCACACTTCCTCTCCCGATTTTCCAACAAAAGGTTCTGCGAATTTAATGTAATTTTAATGCTCAAGGTTGCTAGAAAAAACCTGAGAAAATAGGCTCAATTATGTCCTGGTGGCTGCTACTGAAAATGTCTTATTATTATTCTGCAATCACCGTCTAGTTTTTCGGTCAACACGCTAGAGGGCGCGTCATGCGATTAGACACGTTTTGCTGCTTGCCTCAGAATTCGCGCATGTGCGCAAAAAACTAGGCACGCCACCTATTTTTCCATTCTGTCCATGTGAAATTGGAACGACATGTAATGGCTGCTACGTGTCCTGGCTGTGGACAAGTTTGGGCAAGTCCAATCCATTTTAATCGATTATGTGCAAGATTTTTCCTGCAGGGCTCTCGTTTGAAATTGGGTTTAATTTTTTCCGTCCCCCCGTGTAGTTTTCAAATTTTCTCTCAAGTGACGTTCGTTTTTGAGATGTCGTGCATTCGAGTGCATTAAAATGCTTTTGAGTGTGAGCTGGGTCAATAAATGCAAATGGGTATGTGTTTGAACCCTACCCCTACCCTAAAACTTTTTGTTGCATGGGTTGAAATTGTAAAACTGTACCAAGTGACTGTTCTGGTCTGGGGATGCAACGAAGGCAGATGAAATTATAGGCGAGGGTCGTACTCTCATAACATTTGAGTATAGCACATTTATACACTGTTTTCTGGTTGCTTTCAAAGGAGAAATCAGTTTCGTTAAGACAATTCCAAGAATCTCCAGGTATAAAACGACAGGGTTACCCCGGATTTTTTCGGGTATTTTTACAGCATGAACCTTGAGTTCAGTCCCTTTTATTTGTGCCCTAAAAATCTTGTAGGGTTGAAATTATTTTCTTGGGTTCCTTCACGGTATCAAATTTTTTATGCCTTTCTATTTTCTAATTGTCTGGCATTTTTTTGTAACAAACAAATCAAAATTTGTCGAAAAGGAAATTGTTTCTACCAAAACCGGGTCATTTTCTCGGTTGTAAAGGCTCTAATTTATTGCTTTATGAGTGGGGGCCATATCAATTACATATCCCGAACATAAATGTCCCTCTGGCGGCCGACTTTCAAAACTCGAGGTGGAGTCTCGCTACTTGATATAAGACATTAAAACCGAGATAAATTCTGGAAATAAATGGTAAATGCTGCTCTGTTTACAACCAACAACTACCCCCTTATTTAGGTTTCCATTTTCTAGGTCACATCACATTTGTAACATGATAACATGGAAGTGCAGAGAAAATATAATTGAAATTATGAGAAAGGAAAAACAAAAAGTTTTCGGAAAAATGTCAAAATATCTTTTTCTTTTGGCCTTTCACGTTCAGCTCAGGATAATTTCTTTACGATTGGCTGGATTTTATAATGTCAACAATTTAATTTCTTCTTTGCAATGCAGTATCCTTCACTCTTAGATTGTAAATCACGCCCGGGTTATTTCGTCCAATTAATGCCCTATTCACGAATTTACTGTACATTTTCTAAAAATGATATATTGCTGATGTGGGCAGATATAATCATAAAATATCTATCTAAATATTTATTTTATTTTCTAGGTAAGATTTCACAGATTTATTTACTTGGAGGAAACTAACTGTAAATAAGTGAGTGCCGCCCCCAAAGAAATTCACTTTTCTACTCTCAGACTTTTGTGTCACAGGGTGTGATATAAAAATTCCCCTCTTATGCTGTTGATGCACGTTTAACCTTTCACCCTTGAAAATTATTCCACTGGGGTGAGTTGAGAAATTTGTAGCACTCTCGGTGTACTCTTGCTCAAAATGCTCAAAGAATGCCTCTCATGAAAGCAAAAGTATCGCGCGTTTTTTTAACGATGCAATGTATTAAAATCACGCATAACGTAAGAGTCATTCCAAGAAATTCTCACATCGTGAAGATCCTTAATTAAACCGGAAATTTAGGGGACAGTATGCCCAAAATGTATCGCGATTTCTACTCAAATCTAACGACTTGGGCGAAGAAACTGGTGAAACATGGTTCGTCATTAGAATAAATGAGGTGCCATTTTGAATTTTTGCGGGCTTTTTTGAGAAGCAAGGCTTGCTTGTAACCAATAGTCATTCAAAGGGTTCCTTGAACAAATCAGTTAATAATGGTTGGTTGCATTGTTGGTAATCAAATTTTTGAAAACTGGCGATTTCAACGCACGCATGACACGGCATATTTGTTAAATAGTCACTTAATTCCCCATTGCGGGAAAATTCGCCTTGAAAATGGCAGAGGTGGTATATAATATATAGGAGTCTAAGGGCTGCTTTGTTACTGACAAGAACATCGTGTTTGCTCGTGGGTAATGGGCAAAAAGTGTCAAGGTACATAAATTCAATGCCAAACTTCACTCCTATGTTTTACTTAACTTGGCATTTTCAATGTCTTCTTGCATCTGCATATTTTTTCTCGGAAATGAGCAAAAGTAAGAAATGTCAACCCAAGTTTTATTTAAAACGGTTACAAAACCACCTAAAACTCTTGAAGCTTCCTTCTAATTTGATACTTAAACCGGCACTGAATTTGTGGTTATCTTTTAATTTTTGCAAAGTTTTTTTTTGCGTCAAAACTGCGTAACCAAATCACTATCTTCCTCATCTTCCTACCTTTGGGGGTCATAAAATGCGTAGAGCACATGTGTTTTGCGTATTTTTGCCCACAAAAATAAGGCGTACGCAAGGATACCCAAAATATTTGCGGTATCTGTTGCCTACCCCCAACAGTCTCTTACTTCAAGAAACGTGAATAATTTGTTTATCTATCCATCTCCTCTGTGTTTTGGCGCGCATTTTTATGCCATTTTACTTCTGCGAGAACAAAAATAAAACCTCTTGTAATATGCCAAACTAATGAGATAAAGAAAGACAAACTACCATAGAGGCTATTGTAAACATGAAAAAAACATGCCTTAAAGTGGGCAGTTCAATGCCCATTTACTTTGTTTCTGTCTCAGTTTCAGTCGGGCTCCAGCCGGAGAAAAATGCTGTTGATGGATCGGCCTCTATTCTATCCCGAGCCGAGCCTTGCTCCTGGCAAATAACAAATAATAACTGAAACATGAATAAACATTAGCTTTAAAAGACCTGCACTCGACAAGTCGTATCATGTCCAAGCATGTTTAATCTTGTTTCAAAGAGGATTCTGCTCTTCAATGTCACGATCAAAGTAATGCCGAGACCTCCCAAAAATGTAAATAATTCGTTAATTTCTTTGTTAAATTCAAGGCGGAGCCCAATTTTGCATAAATTGAGCTGGATCAAAAAGACCATGAATACAAGGATTCTCCTCAATTTTTGGACAATTTTGACAACATTTGCTTTTTGTGATACGAGCCGACGCATCAGTTTTGAAGTGGGACTCGTGCGCATGCGCGCGCTTCTTCAACTCAGCTCGGCGTTTAAAAGTCAGCTGAGAGACTTTTGAAAAACCGGCTGCAAAACTGGTAGTGTTTCTCAGCAGCAGCGTGTGCATTACAGGCCACACAGCTGAGCGCCTCTCCTCTCTCTCAGTTAAATATTAAGCCTATTACTGAGTCAGTTGTACGCTCAGCTTTGCGGTGTAAACAGTGGTGTCACTCTCAGTTTTCGCGAAAAAAATCGGAATTCGGAAATCAAAACAAAACGTGACTCGACAAAAAAGCTGAAAAAATCAGTTCAGTTCAGTGATGTCACACTCGTCACACTGTGACTGTGTGACTCTTGTGACCGGGCAACAATCCGGATCAACTTACAATCAGCAGTGTCGTGAATTTGTGAAGCCCTAGAGCCAAAATTCGTTGATGAATCAAACAAAAATCTTTGATTCTTCGACCAAGAATCAAAATTAAACAAGTGTCTGCGTTCAGTTTGAGGCGTTGCCTTTTACGGAATTCCTTATAAGTGAATACATGTGACCCAAGCTCCCAAAAAGTGATTTTATCAATACTTCAAATTTTCGAAGCCGAAGTCTCGAGTTGGTGGTAAGATGTTACGCGCTGTTGTTGGAGTTTGCTTCAGGTCCAGTTTAATTAGTAGATTTTTGGTGATCAGAAAAGTCGCCTAACCGTGGATTGAAATTGGTCAAAAATTGATGCAATTTGACAATTGCAAGTGCAAGAAATGCAATTTGGTTAGCTTGGGCACAATTTGATTTTGGCGGGCAAAAGTTGAAAGTTCAAAAATTGCCTATCCGGAGTCAATTTGTTCAAATCTGTTCCGCAAATCTCGATTGCAGTTTGAATTTTGATCGATTGTTATCAATATCCAAATATTTGCAAGAATGCCCAACCTCCTTGCGGTATTTCATGTTTAGTGTTGTAGCCTTATTTTGCATTAAAACAAAGTGCATTGCCATTTTTGGGGGGTTGATGTAATATTCTAATTTATAGTCCGCCAAAACTCTGAGTAAAGTAAGAAAAGTCATAAAACCCTCTGAGAATTTCTAAATTAGGTCTGACATTCCTATGCTAATTTTGTGCAATTTTCAGCTGTCAAAATTAAACCAAACATGCAAAAAAGTCACCTGATTTTTATGCACCAAAAATCAAGCAACAACAACAAAGAAGTCTGAAGAAACTGTCCAAATAAGGTGAAGGGGCTTGCAGATGAGCTATTGTATTTATTTATACCCTCATCATTTTCAGCTGGTTATTTCAAATTTTATTTAGAAAATATCTTCTTTCAAATGTTTTATTGCAGTGCAACTTTAAAGTAACCACAGTATTTCTATTCACCAAGCTCTGAAAATTATGACTATTTACAGCTTTAGCGGTTTTCCAAACAATGTAACACTGACATGAAACAACAAAACTGTTTCTTCATATTTAGGAAAATCCTGCGAATTTCGCTAAAATGGCCATTTAACTAAAGAATCGAAAAGAGCACCAACGTGAGGTTCTCACCAAAATCACGAACATATCCCAATTTTTGATGATGTTTGAAAAATGGCCAACATTTTACCTAATGTTTAGCAGCAGTTGGTTTGCTAATTTTCATTAGAAAACTGTTGCGAATTTTGAATCGACCATGGCGCCATCTATCTTTAAATGAGTTGTACAACTATTTTTTCGGTGATTTTGGTCAGTAGTTGATTTTGTTTTCCGGTTATTCCCTTTGTAATTAAGCTGGTCTTTTCCTTTCAACATGTTTTCAACAGTAATTTTTGATGTTTTTTCGGTGCTCCGTTTGCTATTGGCGTGGGAGAATTTCCGTTTCTTCCACAGAAAAATGCCATTGCAAGAAATTGATTCATTTGTCAAATGCAATCAGAATCTGGTTGAATTTTACAGTACCTTTTTTTGTAGAGAACACCAGTGACCTTTTGTCTCAAGTCTTCTGAGTTGATAATGTTGCCGTCGCGTGGCAGAAAACAATTCCCAGTAGTTTTCATTTTATTCTTATTTTTGTGTTGTTGTTCCTGGCAAAGGAAGTCGGTATCTCAGATTTGATAAGCAATGAGGTCCCTCTAGGAATAGTAGCTGAAATAAATTGTTGCTGTTTTGGAACCTTGAAATTCTAAGATTTTTAAGAACTTTTTAAAAAATGGAGAATTTTTAATTTTTCGAGTTTTCTGTACTCTTCAAGTTGATTGGAAATCAGGAAGCACAAGTAGCAATTTTCAAATACAAAATCCCTTTTTCCTTTTGCTTCGTATAAAAAGTTTCATCTGTTGAAATTGGGCCAACAATCATCATGATGTACCCAACGTGTAATTTGTTCACGAAACACAAAATTGAATTTTGATCTCGACAAAAACTCCGAAAATTTTACTTTTCTTTCGTTTTTGATAGACCTAAAATAAAGTGTTCGTTTCAGTTTTTTGCCCCCTTTTTTGGCTTGGCATGATTTTAATTCGAGCATGCAAAATTATTTTGGCGCTAAGAGGCATCGTCGTACGATCAACCCGGCAATTAAAAATTTCTGCAATATGGGAAAGAAAAAGTCCATGTAAATATTTGATGAAGAAATTTTGAAAGTCATGACTTTCGGAAACCCTAGCCCAAGGCTAGAAATTTGCTTATAGAATTAAGATAATATTTTAGAGGCCAGATGTAGGAAAAACACAACAAACACATCTGCGAGCAATTGTTCTTGTTTGTTCAAGCAAGTGTTGGTAACCTCAAAAAGCGAGTGATTTCAACGAGCGTAAGGACAGGCAGCAAGGTCACTATGGGGGTGAAATGGACTGCAAGAATATTTATGAAAAACAAAACAAAAACAACAACCTAGCAAAAAACAAGACCCATTCATTTGCATCAACGATTAGGCCGCAAAAAATTAGCATACAATCGGGGAAGAGATTGAATTCTCGGCCCCTGCCAAGATTTTTCGCTAGATACGGTAGCAGCCACTTTACAGGGTGTTCCAAAAAATGTTTAATATGGAAATACCAGAAGTTTCTTAGCAGCATTCTGTAGTTTGATGCAGAGCATTAAAATTGAATTTTTCATAACACGTGCATCACAAAATTCATATTCCAGACGCGAAATAAATATGCAAAAAATAAGATTCAAATATTCATAGCTACAATAATAATTTGATATAGACATCTTGATTCATTACTTAGTAATGTTTTTCAACACTGACCGGCCTATAGCTTGTTTTTCCTTTTGTTATGCTAAACAATTGACCTCTCAAAAGCTTCGGAAATTCACCTCCGATTTTTGTAGCAAGCTTTGGGTATTGCAAAACCTTTTTAAACTTGAGCTCCAATACAAAAATACATAAACATCATGAGATTTTTTAGCGCTAAGCTAAAATGATGCTTCTAAAGCTCGTGTATTTTACAAGGGATAAGCTGCTTTATTTCCCACAAAAACGCGGGCATGATGGATAGAGGGCGCTATGGTGTATTCAGTTTCACCATTCTTCTTGGAAGAGGATCCCTCGGCTTGATATTGAATTTAGAAGTGGATTTTTATTGGTATTTAAAAAATTAAGCATCTTTCAAGGAACTTCTTTTTCTTCAGTGCAATGAAGATACGACTCGAATTGGCAACCGAGCGATTCGAAATGAAACATCCCATTGAATTTGTCGAATTTTTGGCACCACTGCACCACTCATAAGTCTGGGTATGATTTTGAAATTTTTCCCTGCTTGAGCTTGAGCTGATGCTCAAAATTCATCTTTAGAGCAAAGAATAGCAATCTGATATGAATGGAGACGGCTAGAGTCTGAACTAAATAAAATCCTCGCGCCTTGGTGATAATAAAAGGCGACCCCGTTGTAATTTCTTGCACAGTTCTTTTATGAAAGTAGTGGAAGCTTGTCCGGAAATTTTCCTCGATCAAAATCCATTGAGCACAATTTCCGGAAGAGGTGTAGGGCACCTGGCTAAATTTGATATGGTGCACTGATAAAAATCCCGGCAATAAAAATAGGCATGCCATAAATAATTCCTGAGACTTTTTTGCGCATCTCCAGTGAAAAAAGTCTAAGCTTTCAAACTTTCTCTACGTAAAATTGGAAGGGTAAAGCTCGTTTTTAAATGGAAGACCTGAATTTTCCCCCAAAAATGTGCTTCCAGCAGCCAATTTTGAGGTTGCAAAAATAGGTGAAAATCCAAAAGAAAATGTCAGAGAAATCTGGTCTGATTTTTCAACATTAATAGAGAGCTGTCGCTACGCTACCCAACGTTACAGATTATTTCTGTATAGAAAGTGGGGGTCTCAAGTAAGACCGCTAATTTTGACGCATTATTATTGAGTGGAGGGCAATTTTTAATGTCTATATCCTCTTGGTTCTGACAGGTCCCCCTCTCTTACCAATGAAAAATTCTTTAGTCTTTTAAAAGCTACTCTTTTCCTTCTTTAGCTTGGCTAAGATTAGAATCACGTTCGAAGCTACCTCCTGCTAGGCCTGCATTTGCAATATATCTGGCTTAACAGGGAATGAGCTGAGCTAGGGATTTTCCGAGCGAGAACACGTTCCATGCGTTGAGATCTCCAGAACAGACTTTGGACTTCTATCTTGACCGTCTTGAGTTTCTGACCTACTGTTGCCTATGCTGTTGTTTTAAAACCAAACAGTCATTGCAACTGCTGCTATGCTTTTCTTAGCCACTAAATAAAGATGGCTGTGCCAGCCATTTTCTGGTGTCTGTTTTAATAACTGTATTTTCAGTAGGGATTTTCTCATTATATTTCCTGCTGCCGTTGCAGCTCTTGGATGTGTGAGATGAGAAAATTGAAAATTACAATTAGCTAAGAACAAGACGGAAACGCGTCTATTGATATTAACCACATAAAATGGTAGTATCAAATTCAAGCGGGAAAAACTTTAGACGATGCTTTGGAGCTGTATTTGGGCTAACCGCAAAAACCACGCCAAATAAATCTAATATGAGAGAGTTTTCGGAACTTTTAATGAGGTAAATTACAAGCTATCCGTGGTGTTTTTAAATTTCTCTGCCACTTTTCTCGTAACGATTGTTTGTGTAAGGCTAGCCATATATTGGTTTCAGTGTCAAATTACCTCCTTTTAAATAAGGGGTGCTACTAAATTAGGGCAGACGCGAAACGCGAAAGCGTATCGTGGGGTCGTACTAAACTTGGAGCTTGTCGATTGCAAAATGAGCCGAATTTATGGTGCGTGTGCGCGAAATTCCTGTGAAAATATGCGCGGCACCGACTCAAATTAGCATACCAATTAGCCATATAGGCTCGCTTTCCCCAAACTTTAGTGTTTTTTTTCTGGCGGGAAATTTAAAAAATTGGCTAAATTAAGAATTTCTCCAGAAACAGCCGTGTAACCTTTAACCAAAAAACAACGACGGTTCTTAGAAATCTTTTGCAAGTCAATTTTTACAAAGAAAGTATCCTGCCGGGCCGTTGAGAAATAGACAAAAATATTACAAATAACAAAACAGGGCGGAACTTGGCAGCTCATAGACCTTGAAGACCAATTGAGTATTGCAAAAAATGGCTGAACCAACCACCGCCTCATTCGCAAGGAGAATAAATTGAAAAAGGATTTTCCGTTGTTACAGCATTGTTTTGTAAATATTTATCTGCCAATTTATCAATACACTGACTTTTGAGTTTGACGGGTCGTTTTGGGCCGCGGAAATGGAGACAAATTGGTCACGAAACCTCTCATGTTCCGTCTAAAACTGTTGTCAGAGAATGCAATCTGAGTATCCTTAATAACAATAAATAAATTGCTTGCAAATTTAGCAACGGAAAAAACCTCAATATTTTTAGATATTTTATTTATTTTTAAAGCATAAATATATTTTAAAGGAAGCACCATCGGAAGGAAGCGTTAAAAATTGTTTCTATTTGAGCGCATCCTTTTTAATTTGTTTTGTATCTTTTTTTGAAACACGCTCTATAGATGGCGCTACTTCGTGCAACAAGGTATCCTACGTAGATTTTATAATAAGGTTGTTTCACAAAATTACATTGGATGCTGGCATTTTTTCGACATAATTAATCAAAATCAGGGAAGTATAACTAACGCACGAAGCGATTCTGGCTATTTTTCATTACGTTTTCACCTTTGCTTTTGATAAAGTTGCAGACCTCACATGAAAATTGTTGTGTTTTTGTTGGACAAGAGCACCAATTAAACGGTCAGATGGAAATAGATATTGCACTATCATTCTTAGTTGTATCCTTAAAAGTGAATGAAATTGGACAATAGAGTCTGAATTATTTTGTACATGACTTTTCAAAACACTTGCATGAAACTGAAATGACAGCGAACAAAATGAGAGACTTAATAATCAACTCCCAATTTCACAAATAAATATAATTCAATCGAGATCTAATAATCTCGTAGTGCTGCAATTTTCACCACATGTTTCACGGAAAAAGCCAACGATTCGTAAAGAATTTATGAAAGGGTGGGATTGTTAAAAAAACTTGTGAAATCCATATTTCTAAGAATATCCGGATCAGAGCAAACTCCAACGGACAGCGTTATCACAATGTACATTTAGCTCCCAGAAAATGACCCGATACAGAGTTAACAGATGTGAATGTGAAGTGAAGTGAGCAATATGGCCTGAAAAACGCCATATTAAGCAAAAGTGTTACCAGAGGGGCACTTCAAAAAGTGGCCAAATAAGTGGGAGAAAATGCCACAAAACCCGCTGATTTCGTTTCAATACGTCGAGCTCGAGGATTCGCCCGACGGGGTGCCCATCATGACGCACCCCACGGTGAACGCCAACCTGAAGTCCAACATCGGCAAGGGGAGCAACCTCGGCAACATGTCGAACGTGTCCCAGGTGAACAAGAGCGGCAACAAAAGTGCAAGTGCAGCTCATAGACCCGGGTTTCAAGTGTTTCGAAGCAGTACGGGAAACCTAAACAAGTTTCAGCATCATCACAACAGCAGAGAACAGCTAGAAATTTGGCTGCATGGCCCCAGGTAAGAGAGTTTAAATTCAAGGAACAGATTTGCAAGTTTCTTGCAACAGCATACAGTGTGAGAAGTCTAATTTCAGTCATCGTGTTTCTCAGAGAAGCAATTGGTTGTCTGACACTGCAGTTTCTTCAGTGTAAGTAGGACATTTAAAGTGAATTTGCAAACAATACGCCAAAGTAAAAGTAATTGTTTGCTTTGAACCTCTACATACATTTGCTCAGCTCACTTTTGAATAGTAATAAGCTAAAAGAGAAATTAGACAGTGATTGAAATTCCTTTGCAAATGGCTTGTAATTTCATAGAAATCATTTCTACGTCTCTAGCGCTTCTCAAAAATGCAATTTTGACTTTTATTCTCAAGAAGCGAAAAATCTACCCAGGAATTTTTCAATGGAATTTTACCAACGTTTGGCAAAATCCCCCGGAACTGGAAGATGAGATAATAAATTGATTCTCAAATTTTTTGGGGTGTCAATTTGATTGTACAGGGTGTTTAAAAAAGAATTGCACGTTCACGAATAGACAAATCTTCTGTAACACCCTGTATGGGTTCACATGACATGACCTGTACCAAAAGCCAAGCAAAAGATCAACATCCGCGAGACCGCCGCCGCTTGATTTCAGTAATTTGTAATGTTATAATGGTTTTTCCCAACAACAACAACAGCAAACGATAATAATTTTCTTAGGCGACCTTGCGATACTAGCGCCATCTCTTTTAAGTCTGTGTGGTTTTGGAAAATAAAGTCACTCACTCAGATTACGAGATGAAAATACTTACTTTTGATCAATGAAGGCCACCTGGAAGAGAAGTCAATTGAAAAAGAAAATATGGGCAGTGGTGTGTGGCAAGCAAAAGTCAATTCTTTTGAAAGACCCTGTAAGATTCTGCCACTGGAATGGATATCCCGAGCAAATCTATTTACTTTGAAAAAGGAGAAAACATAATTTAAACTCAATCTTGCAGCTGCTACATGCCTGCCCCAATTTTTGACATTTGTTGGGAAAAATAAATACAGTGGAATTTCATTTGAAAAACGAACGAATTTTGTCGTGAAAGTTGCAAAAATATGTAGGCAATTAAAAGAATAACCGAGCTCGTCACCCTCGGGCATTATTTTTGAATGAGAAAAGCTTTCGTTTTGCGGTATACCGGTAAGACTTAAAATCGGCATAATTCTTGTTCGACATTTTTATTACCGTGTGTTTCTGCCATTTTTCGTGTTTATCCAACAGCTGCACGGTTATTTTTTATTCGAGGAAAGAAAATTTGTGTACGCATTTTTAAATGAAACCTGGCAATTTATCATAATTAGGCCGATCTCTTTTATTTCCAGGTCCAATAAAAATGTGTATGACAACGTCATTAAAACTCCATTTTTGGCTGGTTAGTTTTTAAAATGTATTCGTTTAATTCTCACAAAATGCATCTCACTACCGGTTGAATTACTTTTTTCAAGACTTAATTCAAAAGCAGAGAAATCGTGCTCAGTTGTTTATTGATTAGTTCTAATTTATTTTTGGTGTGAAAAGACTTTACTCGAGATATCAGATTAAGATACAATTTGTACCACTTCATTGGTCTATAGGGGACTCTTTTTTGAGAAATTATTTAATTATTTTTTTTTAAAAAAAACATACGAATCTCTTGCTCCCCATTGTTTAGACCGGTGATCATGAAATCCCGTAAGAAACGTGAAAAAGCAAAGCAGAAGATGAAAGTTGGGCATTTTTCTCACGAACCGAGATTGACTTCATCCATTTACGAAATGTTTCTTCCAAAATTGAAATGTTTACGTTAAAAAAGTTGTGAAGTAAATGCTCCTTAAGTTTTACAAGATACCCTCGTGTCTGAAGATGAGTTTCCCTTTTTTCGAGCCTCAAAAAATCTGTAATTTCCTTCTTCTTCGCTAATTTTTTAATACCCGAGGTTACAACAGGGGTCGCACTCGAAGCCAGAAAATTGCTTAGTTTGGCAAACAAACATCGATAAGAATTTTTGCACAAATGGAAACTTCTTTAGGGCTATAATAGGAATTTCTTTTTTGGTTTAGTTAAGAACCGTACGAATGAATGCGCATAAACAAAAACTAAACCGGTTAAGCCTCAATGTTAAAGGATGTTATCTCAAGCGGAGCGGAGGGACGAGCGTAAGCGAGTCCCGTAGCGTAGCGATCCGTGTTTTTTTTTCAGGGCCGGGTACGGTTTTTAGTAAAATTGACACAAAAAACGTCCAAAATCCCCGCAAAAATTACCTCCTC
>JAAUYL010051279.1_pt1 | contig 19413 bp, 13 predicted proteins | sample 7278011 | NCBI WGS metagenome assembly JAAUYL01 (sample SAMN14350225, study PRJNA611818) | marine sediment metagenome | isolation source: surface marine sediment (1.8m) | place: French Polynesia: Moorea | collected 2018-08
AGCATTTTTGGGGTCGCCCAATTAATTTTTCCAAGGCTTTTGTGGAATGGAAAACAATTATTTCGACTGCCAAAATTGGGGGCAAATCAAATCAATTTGACGTGACGTTACCACGGCGAGAAGCTAGAATCGTCGGGAGAAATTTTCCATGAAAATGGTAATGCGCGATGAGGCCGATTTTGTAATTTCGAATAGCGGCATTCTTCGAGCCTTTGTTGATGGTATGCAAGACGTCATTTTAAACAAACAATTTCCTGAGGAGTAAGTTTCATCAGTAAATAAATATTTTGTGTAGGTCGATGAGGCATTTTAAAATTAGTACGGAAATTAGCCTTCAGCCAATTGAAATGAGGGCATGTCTATAGTAGGAACAATACACTTAGCTATTCTTTTGCATTAACCATACCTCTTGGTCAAGATTTTTTGTGGCTCTCTCTTTACAAGAGCGAGCATTTTTTGCAAGCTATTTACCCCCATGAATACCATTTTGAAAATGTATTGTATTCTCCCCGAATATTCGGGATGAGTGACAGATATCAGGCCAAGAGGCTTTGATAAAAAATCCCTTCTTGCGAGATACACGAATTCCAGCCCGACGACAGCGCCATATATGAACATCTTGGGAAAACTCTCTGTAAACCTTTTTTCGCGAGCGGCGCTAGAGGGCACTAAGAGCTGTCCTTTTTTGCTGAAAATGTTTTGGTCCCGACCCTGTTTTGAATAGAGCATGGAATAAACACCAAAAACATGGCTTTTCATTAAAAATACATGCCCTGGGGCAGAAAGTTTGGTCCCACGCATCCAGAGAGAGGGAGATAAAATAGAGGTTAAGCGTCGGTTATTTAAAAAAACCCTACCATCACCAAATTCATATGGTCTCCATACCATTTGAGTTGAGTGACAGATGCACGCAAGCAAGAGGTACGTTTGATACACTAAATCCAATTCTGACCATTTCTTACGTATTTGAAATGTATTTTTGTATACCGATGTCACTGTAACGAAATTGGGCTAGAGAGTGGAAAGGGTATAATAACCCTTGTATACCTAAATCTACAATTTCATCCATCTTTCTATGCTTGTATGAAGTCAAACATTCATCGTCTATCGTCTTAAAAATCGGGGAAATTACAGCGTGCTCCCATCCCCCCTGTCCTGGGACTTTGAAATCTGTCAGAAAGGAAAACATGCAAAGATAGAAAAAAGCACTAGAATCTGGCATTCAGAGTACCACCCAAGGAATGGTCAAAATATGGTCCATGCATATACCCCTACCCCCAGGGAAGGCACATACAAATCATTTAAATTGCCCCGCTTCAAAGTGGCAATTTCCCAATAAATCTCGGGAGCTCTCGGCTCGGGTTTTCAAAAGTTGAGGCAAAAAATGGAATTCTCACGCATGCATGCTTGGTAGAATTTTTTGCCCAATGTTGTTGATCGTTTTTAATCCGAGTGAACAGAGACGTCATGCCATTCTAGTGGCGTTAATCAGATCTGAAATGGTGTTTGTTTTCATTTTTTGACTCCTTTTTCAGAGTAGCCCTTCGGAAGCTTTCACTATTTGGCTCACTCAACCTTCGAAGTAGAGCTTTCTAAAATTCGCCGCCATACAAATAAGAAGGGGAATCTTTATCTATCAGACATAAATCTCATGAGAGAGGGGGTGGTCTGGTCGCTACATACGATTATTCCGCTTGCGGGGGTGGGGAAAAACGAAAAAGAGTCGAGCTTGCCTAATTTTTTTGCTGCACGATACCATCTCTCGTATTACCAATTCTTAGAGGGGGTAATTCATGTGATATATTCTGTCCCCTTTTATCTTAACGCATTGGTGCTTTGCAAATGTCCTCTTACTGCTCTTTTTTTAAGGATAGTTTTTATAGCAAACGTACCAACAGATAAAATTCAATCCTGGAAACCATGTATGGATGTAGCAGATTTATGGCAAAATGGGAGGATTTCTTTTGCCCTCAAAATCCTCCTACATGTATGCTCCAGCAGCCAATTCTTATATTAGAAAAATATGTACGAGTAGGATTGTCTGTCTGGTCAAAAATAAATGATGAAAATGTAAGTATGAATGATTTTTTACGTAGTTTTAATAGGGTCAATTTTGCATTGTGCTGAACAAAAAAGTCATTAATTAAACATGTTACAGGATGGTAATTAGCCCCTGGGGTCGGAGCGGCGTGTCGATTTTTCTCTCGGATAATTTTTCAAAAATTATCAAAACGTAATTTTGATTTTTTTCGCACAATTCAAGGCAGTAGCTTTTGTTCGCACGTAACTACTTTTATGTGGCTGTTTCATTATTCCAATTATCCATTGTGTTCAAACAAATTCTAAAAAATCCTGACAGAAAACTGCTTGAAGTGTGATGCTTTTATTTATTGATTCTGTTCCATTTCACAGAGCATCCATCCTACTTCTTGTCTTCTATGGAGGCTACATATTTCCATTCGATTAGGCATATGAGAAATGACTGAATGTGCTATTGTTGAGACCATGCGTGACAAAAATTTGCGCCTTCAAGTAAGATCAACAAACAATTACATACTAAAATCATGATGTGTATTTGGGAACAGCGTACGGTAGGCTGCCTACCCATAGTCTCAGTTAAACTCTATTTTGCCTTTTCCTTTTGCTATGATTGGCTCCACTAAAACATGGACTATGGGAGAATACAGAGACACTTGATTTTGCTTGCTTTGCTATCAATATTGGTTGCACCATGAAATTAGTAATCTCTGGCAAAATTCATCTTTAATCATACAGGAGCTCCAAGTCTGTAACTAATGTAATGGCATTTACAACTAAATATCTTTCCCTCCTCCAACTATCTACGTTCAAAGCACTTTTGCTTGCTTGCTTGGCTTGAGAGTGCAATGCATGTACATGTAAGTAAGTAGTTAGCTACTTACATATGTGAAAGAGAAACACTTATCATTGATGGTTAGACAGTAAAATTAGAGCCTTGGCTCTATCTCAGCACAGTCCTAAGTACTTAGTAACTACCGCCATGCCAAATAATTACTCAAAATGTCCGGTGGGAGGCGTGAAAAATATGGAGGACTACTGTTTGTAACAAAAATTTCCCGCCATCATATGCGATATGTTGTGACATATTTTTTCTACAGCAAAATGTTTTGACAATTCCAATTCATAAAATCTGAAATATTCATTTATTTTAGATTTTTGTTTTTTTGTGTGTGACACTTGTCACAAGATTTTCTCTAAATATCTATCTCTCACACTTTTTGTTTCAATTGGCTTAACAAGAGGTTTTTTATGCTTACCTTACATGTTTTTGTCCACACAGAGAGACTACAAAGAAATCCGCATCATTATGTGGTGTACCAATTTAAGGTTTTGCTCTTTAGCATTAAAAAGAAAAAAAAGCTATAAGAAGTGGAGAAACCGTTTTCTTTGCATGATTTTATGCTTTTTAAACAATTTATTTACCCATGTCAATTTCGAATTTCACGTGATCCGAATTTAATTACCACATCGTCAAAAATTTACCTCTCATACTCTGTGATTGACACACCACCAAAATTTAATTATAGGCTACATGTATACAGTGTCATCAAATAATAATTTTAGGAAAAAGTTTTGAAAAATCCATCATGGCACTTTTATAGACGATGACAGTCCGAGTCCGGTAAAAAACGAACTGGAATAATGTCACCAATTTTACAGTTTACACACTACTGGGAATGCTTAGCTTAATTCAGTTATGTACACAAACAATTAAGAAATCACGACATCCATGATCCATGCTTAAAAAGTTATTCAATTATTTCCAGCAATTAAAATCAATTAACATCAATTATTCCAATTTCCAAGGTTGATTTCACCGGATTCCTAATTCGCTGATTACTTCGTTTGCAGTGACCTTAAAATGATGCCTCAGTTTCTTATTTTTGGCATAAAGCATGAGAGGCAGGAAGACTGAAAATACTAATGCGAGAGCAGTGTCCCAAAGGTGGATAATGTGGTTTGATAAGACTTTTTCTTGTTCGTTTACAAGAGTTATCCAAATTCCAGGAGTAACCAAAGCCAAAGCGATTCCTACAAACGTCACTTGTATGGCAGTGCTGATGAACTCCTCATTTTTTGAGCTGCTATTAAACCTATTTTAAAAGATAAAGGCTAAGATATTAAAAAACCAATTTGAATTAATTGTTTTCATAAATACCTTTGAATAGGAGCTTCGGGGGCATTCTGATCATTTTGAATCAACTGTGGTTTCACTTTAGGTTTGGTTACCTTGTTCTTCACAAATAATATGGTTTTGTGAAAGAAAAATCCGAGGTAAAGAAGAATTGTTATAGCAATCAGAACCTCGTCATATCTCAGCTTAAAGTTAACCCTTGGCCACTCGCCTGGTGACCGGCCGCTCAGCCGGTACGTGAGCGCGCCTCGCTCGTTCGTGAACAGCTGCTGTGCTCCCATCCATAGGCTGGTCAAACAATTGAATAGAACCAGGAAGAAAGCAAAGAACTCGTCGTTTATCGGAGGCAATCTTCTCCAAACGTGGTTGATCATGATTCGAAGGAGGACGCTCTCAATGGCAACAAATATGACGTTCATATTTAATGTAACTCTTAGGTGGTAAATCAAGTGAGCCAGTATGGTCCAAAATGGACCAATAAGCTCAATCCAGACCCACAAAGATCCAAGGACCAAAACTGTGACAAGGATGCATATCCAGACGGAAGTATAGAGCTAGAGAATAAGTAATCGTTACCATCAAAGAAGAGGCTCTCGATTTTTAACTATTGATTTACCATATCTATGAGATTCCTCTTCATAGGGTCTCCTCCGTTCCTTTCATAGTCAATCAATCCAAGAAGCAACGGTGCACCTACAAACAGGCAAATGATGTGATACGAAACCATGATTATGTGACAAATTGTGACAACGTCCATTGTCATACGTGTCCCTTACAATTGATTCGACCTTCAACTGCGTAGAAGTTTTCAACGGAAGGAGACAAAAAGTGGGAGGGAAGAAGGAAACATCTTCAGTGACTTTTAAATATTTGTAGCAATTATTAATGGGAAGACAGGAGGACGTGAAACAATACTTGGTTTCACTTATTATGAACGGCTCTGATATTTGGCTAGCGGATATGTAACTGGACGGCCTCCTTTGCTCAAAATCCTGCCTCGGGCCAATTTCGACACAGAGCAACCCATTCACCTGTTACGCATATAAACAAAGTAAGTAGGTAGGTATAGGTATCTAGCTTCTCAACCTAAATATCCCCTATTGTGGCATAAAAATATTCAAGGTATAGCCCAAACATTTGGTGCCAAGTTCAGCGATAATTTCCATAGTAAAATAGAGAGGGGAGCATGGGTGCTGAGAGGCAGACATATGTAGGCAAGCTGAAAAAGGGCTGCAGCTCAGCAGCGCCACTGAGATCAAAGCCTGTATTTTAGACTCATTTTTCACGCCCTCCTCCCCTCTTTTTACTTAGTTACTTGGTGGCTTAGTTGCTTTTTAACCCGCGACTGCAACCTGAATTCAAAATACGGCAGTAGCTGAAGAGGTTGCCGGGAACTTGTTGATGTACCAAATGATACGTTATACCTTGGAGAGCGATGTTTCTTCATCCATATGTGACTTGAGTAGACCCATCTAATTCTAAACAATATGTACATGGACTGCTTGTTTGATGTTGGAACACTAGGTGGTCAGTCAAGCTAAAGGTTCAAAGAGAGACGAGAAGAGAGAAGACCTGGGGGAAATGAAATCAGCATGCTGAATATGGACATGAGAGGTTTGGACTGAATATAATGTACTGTCTGTTTGCTAAAAGACCCGCGAGTAAAAAAGAATGGGTGTTTTCAATTTTGAAATGGTCAGCAGTCAGGTTTTTTCTCCAATCATACAATGATAACCATAAATCCCTTTGAGTATCGAAGTGAGCAAAACAAGCTTTTGAAATGCGATCATATCAAGAAGGGAGAAACCATTACAGCAGGATTATTTGTCATTTCTTTTTTCTTGACTTGAATCAAGACTTGACCACTTCACGCAAGATAGAAAGTGTTGCTCGCAGGGTGTTGGAAATAATTGATGAGCAATGTAATCAACCCATTTGGCCTGAGGTATGCATATGATAATCTGAATAAATTAGCCCTCCTTGTTGTTGGTTCGAATCGAGAAGCAAGGGGAGGGGAGGATGGGGGGATGGCCACAAGCTAAAGCTACATGATATGATAACACATGCATAGATATTAACCATCAAAAGGTTATGCATTACAATCTGTTTATGCTAGATAGATCATCAACAGTTGCGATGGGATGTAGGGAGCTGCCGCTGTTACCATCAAGCCTCAGGGCATTATGCCACCAAAATTCAAAGCCACTTCTCAACAAAATGTTTAGCAATAGAGAGTAACGGAGAGTAAAGATTTCAGCTAGAAAACAAGAAATAGATCTAATTTGTACTTTCTTCCTCATATTCAATCAGCTCAACCAGGTAAATATTTTAATAAATTAAGGACAGAGCTCTGACAAAAGTCTAAACAAACCATCATTCGTTTACTCACGATATTTACAGTTTCAATGCATTGTGGAAATGAAATAAGCAGCCAAAAATAGGCTACATTTTTAAAGTGGATTGGAACGCAGAGTAGAATAAAAAAACTGTACTCTCTTTCTTCAGTACTTTTAAAAGTCCAAAAAGTTCATCTTAGCAGAAAAATGGAAGATATCAGCACTGATCCTAATTTTACTTGGATAGACCCATACAAGAATTTGAGCAAGGGTGCGAAAGCCTCCCTTGGCACATACATCATCACAGTCATGATTTTGGGCACAATGGCCTCAATTTGCGGATTTTTCTTTGAAAAGTATGGTGGAGACCCTCAAAAGAGGTCACTTTTAAACCAGGTAAATCATTGAGATTTTCATACGTAAGTGATTCAATTTCGAAGAAACTTTTCCTATATTTCATTCAGTTGGCATCTCATGCTAATGTGTACACCCCAATATGTTATTGCTTAACCCTTCCTTGGACACTTTATCGAATTGTGATCGGCCCTCTACCGAGGATCGTCTTTTGGCCTTGGTGTTTTGTTCTCTGCTCGTATGCTTCCTTCATGTTCATTCTCGCTTTCGAAGTCTTTACAATGAAGCTACTCACCGTAGTGGTCTTCAAGAGAATGTTGCCCATCATTGACGATTTCGTGGCAATGTTTTTGCTTGGCACTAATTTGACACTAAGCTTTTTGCTCGGTCTAGCTAATTGCTTCGCAACAAACTCGTTTTATAGTGAAGCCCGATTTGCCGGTATTCCCACAGGAATGGCCTCTTTTTCGCCAATAAAAACCAAGTAAGCTAAGTTTGGAGTTTCTTCAAAGTGACAGCTGACAAATTTTAATGCCGTGTAATTATCTTCCAGTTTACTCGTTGTCCAGGCGTTTGCATATCAGGTCGTTGACTTCCTCCTGGACGACCTCTTGCACCCCTTCTTCAACATGATCATCATGCCACTCATTGGAGCCTTTCAAAACCCAGATGGTGTCTTGTACTATCTGGAGTTCTATGGCATCAAGAAATATGTTGTAAGATTGCCCCTAATTAAGAATTGGCTTTGATTTTTTTCCTTGATCATTAATAAAGAATCACGGTCTGCAAGAGGAAAATGTTAATGAAAAGCAGTTTTCTTTATGGCCTCTATGATCACCGAGTCAAAACTGGCGGCACGGGAATCAAAATGGCTACTAGGTATTCTTGACTGGACTGAGGAGAAGTGGAGCTATTCTGCCGCCGATCGAATTATGAGGTGAAAGTGGCATTTTTGAAAGGATCCACCACCACCGACTGCTTGCCGTTGAGTCCATAGATTTTGGCTTTTGGGTATATGCATCGAGTATTGTAAACTTCTTTCTCTCAGCAGCTCCAGCTCTGTGTTTATGATGGTTCGTGCCAATCTCATCATGCATTATTCCGGCTTCCATGAGGGTTGTTATTCAATACAAAAAATGGTGGCTGACGCTTACAGCAGGGCCCAAAAGAATATGAAGGTTTCAAGCATGGAATTTCGACAGGCTAGTAGATCAAAAGAGAGCGTTGCAGGCAGCTGATCTGAATTACAATGGCCTGGAAGTAGCGCCTGGAGACCAATCCGTGATTTCCATTCCTCCTCTCCTCCTCCCCGATTCGCCAATCGCCCTCAGCACATGAATAAATATTATGGGCTTATGGCATCACATCACGGTCCATACAATCGAGTATCCCCACGTGTTATCAAATACCCGATAGTGTATTGTACTACATCATTTCGTCTAGTGGGGTGTTTAATAATGCTCATTGCTTATTAGCGATTCCGAGCTGCCTTCGATATCGGACTGGATTTTCGCAGCCTTGAGGGACAGACGTACACGCGAGTTCTGTCAATTATACCAGTTTATGCCCCATTGGCCACTCCGCTTAAAATTGGCCTGATTAATTCCATAATAATGAATCCAAGAGATTTTCTGGCAAAAGCTCTTCGATTTTATTTTGCTTCATAGAGAGCGATAATATTAACATGCCAACCGCAGGCATATTTTATGTAGCGGCATCAGAGAGACGTGGAGCTCACACACAAAAAAACTACTTTGTATGGAGGAGTTGAGTGGAAAATTGCCATAGGCAAAGATGGAACCGAAATAGTTTTCGTTTTTTTTTTCGATGGGTCCATTTTGAGAATGCATAAACACTTTATTCAGCCAAATCTTTTGATGCCACTTCAGAGTATCACCTGGGCTTTTGAAATTCTCCAATTAATGGTTAGATTAGTAGTACCATTAAAATACGAAGGACCAAGGCATATTCTAATATACTGATTGCATTATAATTTTCTGATTTTATTTACGTGGTAGTAGCGCAGCGCCCAATTGAGAAGAGAAGAGTGTCAAATCCTGCTTGTCCAACATCTGTTGCGCACCCCTCCTCTTCAGTTCTGCATTTTGACTATGACTTGTAGAGTGGCTTTTAATAATAAAAGCATGTTCTACATATGCATCAACATCATGGAGAAGAGAAAGAGATTTCAATGCTCCAAGCGAAATAGAATAAAAATTCGAAATTATTTCTTCTTGTCATCTGGGGTGGGGAAACATGTGGTGTGTGAATATACACAATCTATAAGAACTTCACTGTCTCGATCTCCCAAAGCAAAGATTTAAGTGGACTTTGACTGCAGCTCGTTAGTTCTGATTTATTTCGTTTCCAAGTTTTGTTTTGACGTGCTTTTTATTTGTCGTCCGTTGTCTCTAGAGACTTTTTTTACAACGACAAACAAGTTTAATTGGTTTTGATGCCGAAACGCGGGGACCAAAAAGTCACCAAATTATATGGGGATCGACGACGATATGTGGTTAAATAGAAAGGTAGAAAAAAACTAGAACGATTAAAATATTTCCAGGTTGACTGAGAACGACGTGACAGAATGTTTTGCTTGTGATTTGGGAATGCTGCCTTTTGGCTACTGATCTCCTCCTTTATCGTGGGCAAATCTAGGGTCAGATAACAACAACATATTGGTGTTCATGTAGATGTGTAAGGTCAGTAGGCAGGCATAGATAGACTACAATATAGAGAATGCCGGCTCTTTAAAAACACACTACACGAATGGCCAATGGGATTCAAATTCGAAGCTTGCATACCCTATTGTTGTGCGTGCACCACCATAGCGAAGTTTGTGCACTAGGTCCTCAGTTCCCCCGTACTTTAATAGCAATGTCCATATCTCAGAGATGCCTTATGTTGATGGATATATGCCTAAGATATGCTCGTTTTACCGTCCTACCACTCATAAATATCCCTGCATTTTCTTACAAGAGAGAGGTCATTTTTAGGCCTTCAAAGTCCTATAATCTATATAGGCATTTTTCCCCGTATGCCATATGTGCTTGGCAGTGTGCATGCATGCATGTATAAATTCCTGTCGAAAGTATGTGAATACCAGAAAAAAAATCTGAAAATATTCTGATGGTCTTTTCTTGATCGTTAGTCCGAGAATGCTACTCTCATGCAATTAGCTCATTAATTCATTAACGCGCGCAGTTCTATATTGCATAATATGAATTATGAATCCGAGAGATGGGATAGATAGTTCCCGGGGGCAAATGGTTCCTTCAAGTAGTTATCTGCCTAATAGACAAAGGGCATATCTTCCAGAATAAAACGATATGGTCCTCGTCAACTGTTTTGATTCAGTGGAGAACAGATGACATGGATTTTAAGTAGGCATGAGGAGATATCTATGGGTATGGGTATAGTGCAATGACCAGCAGCTATTCGTGGATGGCATTGTATGCAAGCTAACCGAACTCGATCATAAATCTAAGGGGCGGGCAAAACTATTCATCACAGAACGGAGAGAGGGCCCAAATATCTACCGTTTTCTTTATTTCTCTTTTGACCATTGTCATCTGAAGTCTGCATCACTTCAAACCTTTACTCATTGACGCAACAGATGGCGCTAGGATCGAGTTCATCTTCACTTCTTGCCTTCTATCCTATCTGGCTGTCCCTGTAGGGGCCTTAAAGTCCTGTAAATCAAAGTATCCACTCTCATTTGATTTGAAAATGCTATTTTTTCTGGGAATTAGAAAGTCCTTGTTATTTTGCATTTGTGTCATGAATTCAATGTAGGAGGACAAAAACATCACATCTGATTTGGTGATATTCTGAATATTGTATGCGCTGTTCGCGCGATCGAATTCGACTCCCGCCTGAATTTCTAATAGCCTAGCCACCGACCCTATTGTTCTTGCTAGATTTTTCTCTACAAGCTGATTTGAAAATCAGATTTTTTTTCCAAGACTTTTTGAATTTTTCCCCAATATTCTGATCACACATTTTATCGCGAGCCAAAATCTTTGGAGCGACTGAAAAACGATAAAGAGAAAGAGAGATGAGGAGGCATAGAAAACCTCATGAATTTTATGAATTGATATCGCCACGCAATCACGTACCAAGCAAGGTACATCCATATTCTCCATGTTACATTGCTATGCAGCTATATCATATGCCGGGATCTACAGATATTCATATGCGCATTATACGGGGGAATACGAAACATCGTAATATTTCACGTGGCTTACGTGAACACGTCTCCGTTCTCGGCTTTGCCTAAAAGAGACAATGGGCCCACCGCTCGGTGAAAAGCCGTTGAAAAATTTATGCGCATAGGCATACCTCGATAGCTAGGTCGTTTGTTCAAAATCAAATCCAAAACACAACCTACATGTTGTATTGTATTTCGACAAAATGGAGGATATGGGGAAAATTCGCCCGAAAAAATCTCAATATACGGCCTAGCTATTCTTGAGGAGCGGCTCACATGCTCATATGTGCTTGATTGATTGTTTTCCAAACTGCAGATTAAAATTGTAAATGGGATCAAAAGGTTTCCCCCGTGTTTGAGGGGGAAAATTCATTCTGTCTGTCAAAGCACAAACGACCTTATGAAATATGGAGGATTGAAATTTTGACCTGGGGAATCGGGATCTGCATTACAAAATCAAAATGCACAAATCTACAGGGCTCTCCTCAATGCAGAAGCTATTTCTTCAATCGCAATTTATGTGGAACACCCTGTATATTGAGCGGTTTATTCTGCACCATACATAGACGCCGGGAATAGCGGAATGCAGGCACCCCGAAATCAAAATGTCAACACTCAATTGCGGTATCATTTGTTTCGCTCTTCGTCCATTTTTCCGCTTTGGAGCTTTTGCCTTGAATTTGAGGCTCATGGAAGGAATCCAGGATATATGGTCTGGCATTATTTTACTACCATGCGATTTCCAAAGTTCCGAGGCAATTCAGTTTTAGAACTAAACCAAAACCCATACTTTTCCCCATCATCTTCATTCTGACCAGCAATCATATATCACCAAACTACCAAATTCCTAAATAGATGCCTTTGTTCCTACGCAGTGGATCATTTAGAAAATCCTGCCTTGAGCATTTCGGATGTGAAGCTACAAATAATTTGTAGCAGTAGAAGTCCTAATAAAAATGTATTGAAAGTGAAAATGTTGCAAAATTCAGTGCATGAATTTGCCTTTATCTCGCTCCAGAAGCACATACACTCTCTCTGATCTACCGTCATGCCCATATGGCTTTAGAATTTCAGATGATTTTTTCGAAAGTTTTAGATGATGATTGTGAGTTGTGTATAGAAAATTCATGCACTGCAACTGTTACATATTTACCACATAAGAGCAGATATCTGAAGAGGTTAGCTAGCCAAGCATGAGGTGGCTGTTCCAATTTTTATCTCGATGTGATGATCAGATTCAAAAGTTCTGGCTAGTAGAGGTGATGTTTTGCGGTGCATTTACAATTCTGCATGTCTCTTTCCCTCTCTCTCAACTTAAATCACTGGAACGCGAATTTTTACAAGTGAAAATGATTGTATGCAATAATCCTGTATTGCGATAAGTCATCTGTGATCAGTTTCATTGAGCTAAATAGGTGACCAGGGTAGTCAAAGATGCGTGAATTTTTGGAGCATCAATTGAAATGGAACTCTTCTTTTTGGAAGCAAATTTAAAAATGTTTTCTCTTATAGTATTCCACATTTCAAATTTGGAGCAATAATAATGGAGGTGTTTCACTTGGATATTTTATGCTCGGAGCAAATCCAAAAACTTTAATGTAACGGTGTTTGCTGAGTGGCGCGTTTTCCTCAATATTTTCACAAAAATATTGCACTTTCGTAATCGAGATTTAATCGTCTTTTTTGTTGCTGCTCTTTTCCTACAATATGATAGACACGTCTCTCTTTCGTCTGGCCAAATGCAGTACGCATTAAAACAAATGGTTGTAGACGATTTCATTATTTTATTTGATAAACCGCAGAGGAGCAAAGTTACGATGATTTACTTCGTTGTTGTGTAATTAGAAATGTAGAGGGCTTATTTAAAGTAATGGCTATTCCACCCCTAGCGGAGATTCAGTCGCGGTGAAAAATTCAATTTTCCTGCGTTAAGTAGAAGCGGTTTTTAAGAGACAGTCGGGGGAGAGGGGAACTCAGGATGTCATAAAAATCAAGCCTAATTGTCACGAGACAACTTGATTTTCACTAAAAAGCCAACCGAAATTTGTCCGACGGAGGAGGAAAAAACTTTACTATGCACCTGCATCGAAATTTCCATAACAAGTTGGGACAAACTCATCTGTTACATCAGTACAACAGCTTTAAATATTTTTAGAAAATACGACAACAGCAAGACAGATAACTGCACTTTTTTGAACACACGCCAAACTATTGTCACTTGTTGAATATTATCTAAGTAGTATTTATTTATTTAGGGAAAGGGTTCTCCACCCTTTAGAATTTTTATTTAACCCCTTTTCTTGCGTGACCATAGCCTGGAAGTATTTTTGATGACAAAATTCTGTCATTATTTAATATTACTCCATTCTGGAATATTTTACATCATCTCAAAATTCAGTTACGCTTGGCAAAACCACGAAAAAAAGCAGTTAAAAGAAGAAAATAAAACCGACTCAAAATGCACTTTTTGAAAACAGAGCATTCTAAGAGCCAACATTACAATGCACATACATAAACGTGGTAAAATATATTTTAGTGCAATTAAATCATCAGAGTAATGACGTTGCTCTTTAACTACTATTTTCTTTACCACTTTACGAAGCTTTGGGAGAGCTGGAAATTAAAAATAGTCGGAGACGGTTACGGTTCTTTAAACCAATAAAGAAAACTCTAAGAGCTCACGTAGCATTTCACTTCATTACTCTTTCAAACTGAGACTTGAATAAACCGGTAGCGCATTACCTACAATGAGTTCTCCCTGCGTACGTGACAATTCTTCGACTCTTTTTAAAGAAAAATGAGATCAGAATTAGCTAGCTCTGCGTACATGTTTAACAGATCCTGTTTGGATTATTCACGGGTACTTTTCATTCTTTTCAGGCCTTCTTTGAAATGATAGAGCCATTTTCAAGCCAAAGCTAGGGGGAAAAATCACGCTGTGCATTTCTTTTGTCTGTGTCGATTTTTACAGACACTTTTCTTTCAACCCTTTTTTGAATGTTCATCCATCTTGAACGGACGAAAAAGGGGAGACGAGGGGGAATAATTTGGTCATAATTTGGAAGGGAAATTGTTGAGAATTGGGACGTAACTTCTTTGTCCGAAACGAAACGAACGAAATTCTGCATTTACTAATGTCTGGCTTTTAACAATTCTTTCTCCCAGGATATGGGTAATTTGGGAGTGTGTACATTATAAAATCCTCTGGAGCTAAAATAAAAGGAACACAGCAGCTAAACTCAATCAGTAAACTAATTTTGCTTGTGGCACTTCAAAGCAGAGTAAGAAAATTGCACGATTGGTTTTTTTTGTTTCGGGAAATCTAAGGAAAACTCTCTTCCATTTTGTAACTCTCGGTTCTTTTGGCTGTATGCTTGGAATTAACGTTTGGAAAAATAATCACCACTTATTGGTTGATTGACTGGGAACTTAAAAAATCTTAAACGTAAATATATTGGGGGAAGAGAGTGAGATCGGAAAAGAGTCGATCGGCTAGAGGGCTGCGCTAATAAAAAATACCCATGGCGTGCCTTAAAAAAGATGGCTTGACAGAATAATTACTCGAGACAGCCCCGGGTCTGGATACATGCAGTCAAAATTAACGCCATAAACAAACTTTAAAGCTCGGAAGCCAATTTTAAAATGAATCTCTCAACTTTTCCCCCAACCATTGAGGATGCCGATATCTTGACTAATGCATCCAATTTAATTCCCCCGCCCATTTTACACCAGATTTTCTCCTGGCTGTAATAATTGCACGGCTGGGAAATTGAGTTCAAGTTCTAGAAGTGATAACTACTCCTTACCTTAATTTGGTCAATTATTCAATAGGCAGCGAAAAATGTATGGGACGAACGAAAGAAAATGGGTGCGCTGGCATCATTTTCTTTTGAATGAGCTTTTTTACCGGTAGCTTTGTCCCGAGGCGGTGTAGCAATTTCATTTGCACCTCCCGTTTTTTTTTATTATCCACAATGTTTTTCCAAAGCCTGCAGTTTAAGAAAATACTCGAAAAATAAGTCGAACGAACAATTCCTGCAAGGTCTTCAATTTTAAGTGTGCATGCTTATCACTGTCCATCGTTTTTGATGGGTTATTAATGTTTCTTAATTTGCGAAATTGCCCCTCTTGTGCCGTACTAAAAGAGCTTTTAAAACATGGCAATTTACCTCTCAATTCAATCAAAGTATCTTAAAGGCTATAAAGGAGAATCAATTATTAATTTCCTACATGCGTCGTACATGATGGTGTGCAAGGTGCATGAAGTTATGGAGGCGCCACTTTTGTTTAATACTCGCGCGAGAAGAGAACATTGAATATGCCAAGTTACATGATTAATGACGCTCCATGTAGGAAACTCATTTTGAATCCAAGCCGATTAATTAAAATCCCTGCCAGCATATTTTTCATATGTTTGTATGCCTGTATGATATTTATGTGCATGCAGGCAAGAAGTCCCGCTCTGCAGCTTCACAATTTTAAATTGGCTACATTGTTGTGATTGGTTCGGCCGGTGAAAATTGAAAATTTCTGCAACAAAACAAGCCAAGTGGCATATGTGCATTAAAAAGATAAACATATGGAATGTACTTTGAAAAAAACTTTCTCATATCAACTTTTTGAATAGCCGCGTAAATCACCATTTTGCAGCTCTCTTCTCGCCTCCTTTACCTATGGCATATTGTAGTAGCAGTGTCTGAGACCCAGATCATTTGTGATAATTTTGAATCCAGTTTTCCCGGACTCTCCTATACGTGAGAAGGGCGGATCAAAAATGTTCGGATTACTGTACTTTTGGCCAGCAAGTAAGAAGGCAAGCTACTGGTGGTAATACATAGTAGGCCATTATTAGCAATAAAATCACAGGCACAGTGACAAATTTCCCTTCACACCTCGAAGCCAAACTATGGTAAAGAGCCATAGAATTATAAATACCACCGCGCCTCAAGTAAGTTACAATAAGCTGTACCTACATATTTTTGCTCGCTCGTAATATTTTCTTGAAGATCCGCCACAGATGACGCTGGAATTCATTCGGGAAAACTTGCTAGATCGGCAGCAGCCAAAGGAAAACCGAAGAAGCATGCAATCAAAATTCGAGCAGACAGCTAGACGACCAATGATGACCATAATCAGCATTTGTCGCCGAAATATCTTTACTGATTTTGCAAAGAGAATATCTAGGTATCGCTTAGATATTTGCCTCTTCCTCTCCTTCTTTTGTTCTCTCAAGAAAAGAAATTCTCCGCAATTCAGGCGTAACCTCGAGTCGAGACTGCAAGCAGCTCGCTATTCCCTTTTTATACCGAAGCACCCTGATTTACGAAGATTTATGGCCTTAGTCCGACGATGAAAAAGGACAAATCCTTGCCATTCTACAAATCCTGAACCTGTCCGGACACGATTGGAGGTCTTGTTTTGCCTTTAGTTTCCGGTGAAAGCTCATAACTAGGCTTTTCTTGAACTGAGACACTTTTCATCAAGACTATTGTTGTATATACTTGAGGCTAGCTGACATCCTTTTTTTCTGGCGATTCTTGAGCATTGCATTGTCTAGGAAATTGGAAAGCATGCTGAGTACATAGACCCCCCGAAAAAAAACGTGAAATCTGTGGGCTCCATTTTTCCATCCATACCAGAATTTATTTCTGTGGCCGCCGCCGCGAGAGTGGCGCTAGTGTGGTGCTGTGGTAATCACGTGCATTATGGCGATTGCCAAAGTGCCAATGGTTTCGCCATTCTGGCATTCTCCTCCTCCTCCTTCTCCTCCGTAAGTATTGGTATGTACAATTCCAACCAAGTCCTATTATTCTCTTTTTGGCTGCGGAAATTGCCCACTTTATTTCTTAGCACTGTTACATTCTCTGAAAGTCTTATTACTACTGGTCCATGCTCCCAATCCAGTCATGCATCTCCAGGCTTACAATTTACCAATGGGTAAGCTATGTTGAAAACAGCATCTGTAAGCTTGAAGCATCTCGAGAAAAGCGAAACGACTCTCGCACAAAGCACATGTAAGCTCCAAATTGCAAATCATTTCTGTTTTTCTTCGAGCTATTATGCCTGCCCTATGTAGAGAAACATATTTTCTACGATGAAAGAGAAATATACACATGAAAATGGCCCCCTTGTTTCAATATAATTGGGGGAAATTTGTCTTCTTGATACCTCCTGAGCTGACGGGGCAATGGGCGGAGAGAATAAAATGACTAGGGAAAAAACTGCCGATCTCTGAATTTATGTCCTGGCTTATTTTCCATCTGGCCACTACTGATAGCAAGTAAAGGGAATCTTCCACACAGAGTTGCAACCCAAATCTTAATGGCCAAGATTACGACGAGACCAGTAGAAGAAGCAAGAGGTTCACATTAGTGGAGGAACGATTAAAGAGCATGTAGATAGTTCACATGAAGGAGGGGGCTCTTGGGAAAGTTTCCCCGCCTCCTGTCACGCAACCTCACGCGGCTTTCTAATGTTACTTCGACGTCGCCAAGCTCATTCTTCCGAGGGGATTTTCCTTTTTTGTCAACGCGTCGTGCTCCTGGTCAGAAGATATGACAGGTCAATCCTTCATCCTGAATAGAGAAATTGTATAGTGCGAAAATGTGTTGGACTCTACTGACCCGTCTCAAGTTTTTAACAACTTAACCACATGGGGGAATTATTGGAGTTACGACCGACCAGTAGACGAGCTAGTGAAGGGATGCGATTATCCTATGAGGATTCCATCTCTTTAGAAAGGAAGATGTCGCCAAGGCTGTGGTGGACCTCCAATTCAACCTCAAAAGACCTAGCGGCAGCCTCGCAGCCTCGAAATGCGTTGTAGAATGATAGAGGACAAAAAATTTCTTCAATTGGGAAAAGGAGCTCTCGCCCCCTTTTTATCCATAATGGGAGACACTTTCCAACATGAAAGAGAAGCTCTGCCCAAATCATGAATTCATTTTTCTGAGCACGTAAGTCTGTCTGATCCTGGTCTTTTCGGATAGATGACCAGTATCGGTTAGAAACCAAAGAAAAAGTGAATAAGTGGGTGCTATCAAGTAAGGGGATATTTGGTCGCAAGATTTCTCAATTCACACGAGCTTAACAAGGTGGTTACGAAAATGAGGAGCATTTGGAACTATATCCTGAAGGGAGGAGCTAAAAAATGGAGAAAATGGAAGGAACGAGTTAGAGAAAAGAAGAAGGCTGATATGATATTCTGTAGCAATATTCTGCTTATAGCGCCATCTACCGCCAGTCTGAGTCTCGTCCTTTGCTTCTCCTGCTGCTTACATACATAGCATCAGCATCAAAACCTTAGGGGCACAGCCTCCTCCTCCTCCTCCACTTCTTTCTTAACATTTTGTAGCATAAAGATATCTATGCTATACATAAGCAAAAGCCAGCTTCGGGTCACTCTCAAACTGGCCATCTCATACAAAATTCAGCACACAGGAGACCAAGTTATCAACCATAAAAGGATTTTTTCTCTCTCTCTGTGTGTATGCTGCAGCATCTTCTTATACATATGCCATCGTCAGCTACTAATTTGCATTCATTCCCAAGATAACTTATGTCATGCAAACATCTTTAGAATGGGCATATTGAAAGGAATAGGCAATTTCAGACATGATACCGTCAATTGTATAAGTAGCCCGTACTCCCTACTTTACCTTGGGAAGCGCAAAAATATTCAGGACAGCAGATACTGGCTACTGTCTCGTTTTGTTAACACAGAATACAAATAAAGGATGTGTTCGTTTAAGGTTTGCGATCTGTAAAGTGAGTGGATGCTATCTGACTTTCCCTACATACATCTCATAATTGAGAAAGGTTTTTTTGTTGCCACCTCCTTTTTTCGGGAATGGTAATATTTATTCTCAGCAGCTATTTTTGGCAAGTAGGGGGAAAAAGGGAAAATATATTTATCTAGCTATGTTGTTGCTTTCCAAAATGTAAAAGAAGACCTCGAGGCAATTTTGTAATTCCAATTCTATTTCCCGCCAATATTTTATTTAGAAATCCAAAGCCAGAGGGCCAAATATGCCGGTCAAGAGGTGGCCGTAATGCGCTACGCTCGTCCTCGTCTCATTCGCTACGCCAATAGCAAATTGCAATGTCTGCGTAATAGAATTTACTCGTCTCTCATTTAGACACTATCCAGGCACTTTATTGCTTTCTAATTCCGCTTCTGCCTCTGGAAAGCGAATTCATTTGCTTTGCGAGCGCAGGCAAGCCTCTCTCCTAAAAATACAACTCACCCTAAAGGTGGCCGAGCAAAAAACTGCACTTTTTTGTATAATTGCCACACAATATACACCCTCTAGTCCGACTTGCTCATGGGAGGTTCACGA
>JAAUYL010052259.1_pt1 | contig 19412 bp, 15 predicted proteins | sample 7278011 | NCBI WGS metagenome assembly JAAUYL01 (sample SAMN14350225, study PRJNA611818) | marine sediment metagenome | isolation source: surface marine sediment (1.8m) | place: French Polynesia: Moorea | collected 2018-08
GAGAATCTGAGATTCCAGCAATGTTGGTGGTTTTTCTCCAGACTCTCAGACAGAAGGTTGTGAAAAATTCATCAGAATCTTTCTTTCTCCGCATGGTGAGTTTCTGTCCTGCCTTTTGAAGCATGAACGAAAGCCACCAAAGCAAAACAGAATCACGAAAGTCAAGCAAAGTTTCATAACGTTGCTTTTCTTGCATCCATCCGGTTCATTGAGTTTGATTGCAAAACAGCCTTTAAAATGTACTTTCTTCATTGAACTGTGGACCAATTTGACAGGCTTTCCATTCACCCACGCTTTCCGAGATTGGTGTGATGTTATTGTTGTTGTTGTTGCAGTATCTATCTACATATAGCCTACTTCACCTCATGTTTATTCATGAAGTCATGGTTGTTTTTGTGCCTCATAAACTTCCCCCCACTCCCAATTCCAATATACGAGTATTTTGCCACTAAAGTACGGAGACTTCTATTGTTTAATGCTGACATATACGCACTCTCATTCATATCAAAGCTGTCATTGCTTAGCGTTGGCAATTGAAAACGTATTCGATAAATCATTGAGAGGTGATTTTCAATAAGACAAAGGCTGTCTATTTTATATGAAAACGACTCTAGTATTAGTAAGTAACATTTGCAATGATTCCTGTCATCACTGACTTCCTTTATCTGTGCAGAAAATTGCGAGCGTGTGTATGCAATTCAAATGACGCGAGATCGTATTCATGTTTTCAGAGCTTCCATTTGTAGATAGAATGTTTATTGTAAATGACAAGGTCCTGCTTTTGTTAGTGGGACAACAGAATATTAAAGGCAGGAAAGATGTGATTATGCACTAAAAGTGATGACTGGATCCCTCTAGGCCATGGACAAAATTTGCACAAGGAATTACATCATCATTGATTCAGCCATTGGACCAAAAATTGCGGCTGACAAAGGCGAGAAAAGTTTTGCCTCATGTTGGTGGTGGCGGCGTTGGTCTTACATGACACTTTTGCCTCAAACGAGCTAGTTAGTTTGTCAGCACTACCAGGGGGAAAACCAAGAAATCCCTTATGTAAGCACTATTTTTCCCTACCCAGCATGTATAACAAAAGAAGCCAGCTATTTGATTGATGTAATTACAACCTGCTGCAAACTTATAATTACCTAACAGTGTCTCCCCACCCCTCTGAAAAGAAGCAAGCTTCTGACATTTTCAAAAGAAGGGACACTCTTAAAATTATATATTTTGATGGCTGGGGCAGCAAAAAGGGCCCCCATATCAATCAAGCAGGTTTGCACAGAGTGAGCGAGAAAAAATTGTGGGTTATTTACAATTCTGACCCGAATTCTTTCGCTCACTTTTTGGTCACAGGAGCGCCAGCGAGCCAGCAATGCACATAAATTAAAGCCCAATATGTCGTCCCCACGAAGGGAAAGAATTCAGCCCCCTGTAAAATATGTTTGGAAAGCCAACCAAAACCAAACGGTCAAGTGAATTATTTAGCCCAGGTCTTGGCATATTTTAGTGAAGTAAAAAATGCTGCGAAGGCTCATGCCTAGGGCAAGCAAACTTTTAAGTTTATATAGGGCCAATTCTTGTTTTCCTCTATTCTGGCTCTAAAATTAGACCAGAATTTCCCCATTGCAAATGCAGATGAGATGAAAAATTGTAGGACTAATTTGATGATCGGCTATTAGATCTGATATCTGGATCTCGATCTATATCTATGGAAATATGGAAGCAGAGCTGGGGGCATAATGAAAACATTCACCTATTATGTATTGGCAGAGCTCCAAAGATTAATAGCAGTACACGACAACGAGTATAATGTAACAAATAGCTGCGGTTACCGTGTTTGCCATCAATTTGCTATCCAACCTTACAGCCATGGATAAGACTGGAACATTATGCTTTTAGTGGACCGGGACATTGTTTTGTTGTTGACCTTGTCCGCAAAATCTTTTTTATACTAAGTGTCTCTACCATAAAAGACCTTTTAATCACTGTGTATACATACCTGCAAAAACACAAGAACAACAGTCAACACTGTGCATTATAATGACATAATGACTTCCTGCAATAATTGGTTAATGAATATATGCTCACCCCCAGATCAGAACATAACCACACATGGGCAGGGAGATTGTTAACAACAGAGGTCATCAGGCCACAAGCTAACCTAGCTATTATGAAACAGCAAGCTGCCTTGTATCCTGTACTTCATGTAACCTGCACGCAAGGCATAAACAAAATAATCAATCAACTTACTTTCCTTCCTCCTTCCTTTTACTTCGCATTAACTTTCAACTTTTTTCACGTGCCCCACATGCTTAAAAAGGCTACAATTTCAAGAGAGAACTAAAGAGAAACGACCTCGATTTGTAGGCAAAAAAGGCTGAGTTTTCGAGCTTCTCCAAACCGATATCGAATTACAATTTTGTGCCAATTTTCAGGCAATGTAAAAGACCTCTCCTCCGCCTCCACAAACCCCTCTCTTCTTTCTTACGTTTCACAGACTTTTTTTGCGTGCAAGTGGCAAGACAAAGCAAGACTGAAGCCTAAAATTCTACCTCCAGTTTGTACTATTTCTAGACCGTGGGAACCTACAAAAAAAGCCTAGACTCTGAAGTTTAGATCAAATTATTGCGGCACGATTTTGCGTTGCAAAAGCTCTGCAAAAACATAGGTCCTGAAATTCCATAACCCGCGAGCAAACTATCAAAAGTCCAGAATTCAATTAAATTGTCATGGCTGAAATGTGAGGAAATTGTTGTAATCTCCTTTGCTTTGCACCTTTTTTCCAGTGTAATTTTCTATTGGCTATAGTAAAGAACCGGTGAGATTGAAAAGGACAGAGCTGTGCCTTTCACATGCAAATAGCAAAAACCTGGCCGCCATCTTTTTTTTCTGCGTACATTATATTATTAGCAGCAGTCTTTCACTGACTTTGCTCCTCAAGAGCACTTGAAAAGTATAAAAAATAAGATTGGTCTAGCTGCATTGACGAGACGAATCAGTAGAAGAAGACAGAAAAGTGAAGTGGGGTTTGTAATGCAGCATTGAATATTCAAGCAGCACTGGTTTGTTGTAGTTGTCAGCTGTCTGTTTTTCTTATCAGGTTCCATGCCTGCGCGCTTTTTTCTGGCACAACATGCACACTACCATGCTCTCTCCCCCTTCTATAAGTGGGCTTCACTTTTCAATGAAATTCAACCGGATGTGGCTAGATTCAAGACCGGAAGTGAGCTCTTACCAGATTGCAAAGCACGGCCTTTGTTGGCCTTGCGGCCTTTTAAAGGCTACTATGTACAAGTATCTAGGTAATACAATATTTCAGGGGACTCTGCCTGGCTCCAGGGTCTTTCTTGTGTATGCTGAAAAAAGCCAGTCTGTTTGTTCTCAGACAAACCTAGACGATCCTGACATTGATAGGAACCGGAAGTGCAAGGCATTAGATCCTGGGAGCAATGTTTGTCCGAGGGAAAAGCAGTGCGAGTGAAGAGAGGGTCTCCTTTTCATTATCATGGCCAATGTGTTCTTAACAAGAATTTATGGCATTGATGGTGCTTTACCGTATATGAGCTTCTGCCAGCGGGGGACTCTCCCCCCTCTCTGTAAAAGTAAATAAGAAACGAAACAAGGCCCCCTTTATAATATGCTTGAGCGGAGGAGGCATGAAAATGAAATTAGTGCAAAGACAACTGGCAATTTCAGAAACTTTCGTACACTACCATTATATCCAGCATTTCAGTTCAACAGCCCAGGGTCATAACTGTAAGGCCATTTTGGAGGGACTTGGAAGCTGGAGGTTGATGAAGAAACCAGTGGGAGTTCTATATACAGGAGCGGATGCAAAATGTAGGCATTTTTTCAATAAATAACCATATTTATAAGGGGGGCTAAAGTAGGTGACCTCCGGCTCTCGACGAGGTCATGCCTTAATATTATCCTTTGCCAGAAAACGACCACACGTTTTCATACTGTCATACGTTAGATTTTATATATGGCCTGGATGCTGTGATAACCTCTGACCTGCGCTGGCATGGCATCAAGTTATTGGAAATATTTCCTCACGCTCCTCTCCTCATCTCAGAATTAATCTCAGCCTTCTAGCTTCTGTCGTTGGCATCCAAACTATTTCGAGCTTCCGAAGGAAGATTTTCATTGAAGGAAAATGGAAGTATGCACAGCCAGAACCAGGAGTCAGAATGAAGGCAAAAGTAATAACGGAGGAGAAGGGACTTTCTATAACGGTCTACTTAATTTAATTATCATCCTTTCCTGTAGACGTTGGTATATAGCCTATAGCGTAGCCTATTGTCTAGAATGTAAAAGGTCGTCTCATTTTGCTGAAACTGCAAACTTCCAAGTACATTTTCGAGAGCAGATTTTGCAGCTGAAGGAGGGTCTTCTTGAATATGAGAAAAGTATCTGCATTCTGTTCCTTGGCTTCTGGTCCTGTAGTAAAAAGGGGGAATTCTGCTGGACATTTTGTCAAGGGGATGATAAAATATGGTGGCGCAGTTCTGGAAATAGCTTACAAACACAAGAAGCAAGAGGACAAAATAAGGAATGGAGTCGGATGGTTGGCATGGAAAAAATAAATTCCTAATGCTAGAAATTACTCAAGTTTATTAAAAACGTCAGGCCTGCTTTTATGACAGAGGCCCACATTTTATTTCATTTTTTCAGCCTTTTTTCCTTGCAAATTCTAGGACAAGATTACTGGTACTGGGTGGTAAACAAAAGTGTAAACAACAAACACTTTTTGCACAACTATCCACTGTCCCGCAATCCATCTTCAACGAGAAAGGAAGCGTAAATTTGCCAAGCACAGCCAAATTTGGCCAGGCAGGCAACCAAAAACCAAATTGTGTTTTTGCCTTTTTACCTTTTTCCTAGCTTGCCTTATCTTCTTGCACTCCTGGTCACACAGTATCTACAAGCAAATTTGATTTGGCTTAACCTCTAAGTAGATAGATATTGGACACACAGTCGCTAGAAAACAGTTCTTGCTTTAAAGAGCAAAAAAAAGCCATAGCCTTCGTTCTCTAACGACTGTGTTGCAATCCTTTTGTCACCATACACAAACATGTTTATGTACGTTGGAGCTGCTGCTAGCTGCTAACTTCTAAAGCCAACCGAAAGAGAGTTTTTCGGCCAAAAGTTTTCCGTGAATATTTTTGACGCTGCAGCTTTGGCAAACAAAAGCTGGCCACCATAGAGAAAAAAAGCTGAAGGCAAATAATGATGGCTTCTGAATTGTGACACAACAAAATTTGCCAAGGACACTCGCAATGTCATTAGATTTGCGTCCAAATGTTAAGGCTAAAACCGGATGTATTTCCGTAGCAGAGAGCCACTAAAATATCCGGTTAAACTTTCCCAAAACATGTAGATACAATATGTACAAACCAAATTTCTATCCTCGCAAACAAACTTAACTGAGAGTTGGAAGTCAGAAGGAACTGAATTCCAATTCCAGAATTCTGAAGGCTGGAGGCCGAAGGCGGCGAGGACCGCCAAAGTTTTGAAATGGCAGCAGAGAAGAAGCAAAACATGGAAATTGTTTGTGAAGAAATCCAACAACAACAACAACTAAGGAACAAAACAAAAACAACAACATATGCGTCGTAGTCTCGTCTCGTCTCTCTTTGTATTTTGTGGCGCTGCATGCTGTCAAAAAATTGCCCGTGCCATTTTTTTGCCACGGAAAAAATAAAGCTGTCAACCTTCAAAAAGTCAGTGTACATATACCAGCAAAGTCTAACCTGATTGGAGGGAAGGTAGCAAAATAAGCGTGAAAAGGCGTTCAAAATTGGATTTTCTCACAAGCACTTCTACAGCCGCTTTTCAGCCGCGCTTTGTTGATGTGTGTCACCGTAAAAATTGGCAACAAGATTACCGTCAAACGACAAACGTCAGCTCAGCAACGAGCACGCAGGTCATTTGCTGTGCGCTGCGCTCTCACTCAATACGCTTATGAGCTGAGCGAGTTATTGACCTGCACAGCCAATAAAATCGGAGGGCCTTGTTGTAGTGACAAGATCAGCAAAAAGCAAAAGACAGACGTTTGACACATAAGCTATGCGCCATCTATACCATGTCACAAACCATCGTGAGGACCTTGATCAACCAGAGATTGCAACAATTCAAGGGTGAAGAAGCCTTTAAAGTCTGATCAATTAATCAACCAACCAACCTTGCATCTGAAATCCTAATTTGTTTACCTAACAACTCATCAGAGCAATGTCATTGACATTGAATCGTCTGATCCAAGGATTACAAAACCAAAGTTGTAGCTCTAACTGCCTCCCCAATAATCTGTCAAAAAAGAACGAAAATTGCGGAGAAAGGCATTAATTTGAAAAGTTCTGCTCAAGCTCTTGAATATCAAAGTGTCTTCAGAACCGATATTTTGTTCGCAAAGAATTGCGAGCTTGTACAAGTTGCTTGTTATAGCTATTTACGCGACAGGGAGCATGGAAAACTTTTACTTGATAAACGGCTCCGCTCCGCATTCCTGACATATTTCTTTGTCATTTTTTTGCCTAGAAAAGCAGGCCTGCCTTATGTATTTCTGGTCTTTTTCAGATTATATAGTTCAGGTTCAATTCTCGGATGCAAGGATTTTCCCTATTTCAGGGCCTATTTGATCAGCCACCTTGATAAGAAGGTGCCTTTTTTGGGATGCATCAGAACTCGTTGCAGCATGAAGGAGAGGTGGATCTGCTTTTCATTTCGCAGTTTGCACAAGGAAGGACCAGAATATTTGGCAAGGCTTGAAGGACGGCAACAATTTGAAAATGCATCAAGAGTGTCGCCGGATTTAACTTATAAAGTGTGACCACCACCACTAGCAGCAGCAGCTCTTGGAAACAATTTATCAAGTTCGACTTTCAGTGCAGAAACGAGATGGTTCGTGAAAATGGATTCGATCCTTTTTTTCTGGGGAAATCCACATATGAAAGGTTTTTGGTCATCTATTCTATTGAGGTGCAGCACAAAGTATTTGCTTTCAAAAGCTCCTTGACTTGTGAAAAAAATCCTGAAGTGCTCACTTCAAACCTCGCTCTCGAGTAGATTTGCACACACCGCGACTCAAATATGGGCAGCCTCTTTTGAGAAATATGGAGCATGTATGCTGTGTAGAACCTGAAGGTAAACTTTTAAGAATAGACAATTCCCGGTTCCCCAAATGGATTCCATAATAATATAGATGGTTGTGTTTTACAGAATATTGCCGAGTCAGGATGCTCTATTCTGCAAATCTTGGGGGTGTACTGTTTCTATATTCTGGTCATTTTTTTCGCCAGAGGGAGGGGGGATAGCGGTGGTTAAAAAGTGGGCCAGAGAGAGCATGATTTTCATTTATTGACCATTTGTCTTCCGGAAATGCCAGGTCAGAAATGCTTACCGCGTTTAAGGTTCCATTGCAAAAATAATTTAATTTATTTGGTTTTTACACGATTAGGGTCTTTTCAAACTAGAACTCGGGAGAGAGAGAGAAAGTCAAGAGAAAAAGGACAAAAATAAATATGACACATCTTCTCCTTGGCTTTGTGTAGCTCCAAGCCCTTCAGATTTGGGATACTCTTATGCCCTAACTATCTACGAAAATGAGCTTACTTTTATGTTTTCAAGCTTGACATTGGCTAGAGATGAACAGGTACGAAAATGAGCTTACTTTTATGTTTTCAAGCTTGACATTGGCTAGAGATGAACAGGTCCAATCTCCCGCACAGCATCCATGTCCCTTCTTATTTCGCGTTTCCCGCTCGCTCCTCTTGTGAACTAGATCTTTTTTTTTTCTTTTGTTGTTGTGGAGGGACAAGACAAGACACATAAATTTCACTTTGCTCTCTCAGATTTAGGGTGAGTCCTTAGCTTGCTTTTTTCTTGAAAACAATGACGATCGTATCTGTAAGCTCGAAAATGGCATGTTCAATAAACGTGTGCCTCTGGAATTTTGCTTTCTTCTTGCTTTGTAAGGGAGGAAGACAGAGATTGCGATCACTGTCATTCGTTGGCATTTTATGGGATTTTTCGCCTCTATCTTTTGCTACTTTGCTCTCCCTCCGGTACATTTGTTGGGTTCAGATGCTATCGGTATTTGTTAAGGCATCTCTCCTACTGACGTCAAGGAAATTCCAAAATGGCAACAACCATTTCAAAGATACAGGACTCGAACTTGGTTCTCTAGTGTCTTTTCTTGAGCACGCTACCCATTCGGCCATGGTGGCACAATATATACTCATGGCAGGCATTTAGATTGGATACCAATAAATCTAGCTATACCTGCTACTGCTAGGCAGTGCTTCACCTTGGAAACTTCACCATCATGCTACGTTAAGCGATTACAGACAGTCTCGCTCCTTATCACTTTCTGAGCGGATTTGGAATGCAAGTCTGTATATAAATCTATTCTTTTGGGTCAGAAAATGCTCGTGGCGACCTTGGATTTTACTTTTTAGATTCCGCCACCACAACTTCCAATGCATACATCATACCCGAAGCTTCAAAGAAACAAGAAAAATGTATCATATCACGTGCAGTATATGAAAGAAGGAGTGTGGCTTATGGCAACCGCACATCAATATTTCAAAAAATCAAAAAAGAACGACCACCACAGAAGTGACAGTCGATATTGCGAAGCAAAAACTTGACAAATCTGTGGATGTTTTGGCTAACGTTGCATTACAATTGAAGTATAATGCTTCCACTAAGTAAGATTCCACTGATCAACTTTGAGAGTGGCCTTGAAATCTATTTACCGCAAGAAGGGGGAACTTTTCATGACCTTTGCCTTTATCTGTTCAGCAAAAGCACTTACTTTTGAGGTCCCGTGGGAGCATCGGAGAGAGAGAGCTTTCTAATTTTCCTCTCTAAAAAACGATACATTCTCCTGGCAAAATCAGGCCTGCAAAAACCTGTCTTCCCTGGAGAAAAGCTAGAGCTTGAAGCTTGAGTGAAGTTAGCTAGACCCGAGCTGAGCCCAGAAAAAGAAAGAGATGGCTGAAGGCACTTTGTTTGATAAGAACAAGACTGAATATCTGTCCCGACAATCAAAGCTAGCCTCAGAAGAAACAAACTTTCAGGGGAAAAAGTTTTTGCTGTGTCCAAAAATTGCAGCAGAATTTTATGTGTGCGGTTTTCCATTGCTAAAACGGAAACAAGACGATTTCCTGCCGTGCCCGTCAAATCTTTAAGATTTTTAAAAGTACGAAAATAAAGAAGGCAAGACGTCCAGAGCAAATTGTTTTTGCTTTCTCTTTTTTGCTTCGAAATTTCCGTCCAATGCCCATTGTACCTTGAATTCCATCTATCTGCTGCAAAGCTCAAGAAAAAGAAGAGAGACTGTTTAGATAAATAAATTCCCTTTGGGCCTGCAGAAAAACGAAAAGTTGCCTCAAGTTCTTTTTGGACAAGAAAGAAGAGCGCTTTAAAAAGGTCCCATTCTTGATGCAGATAGGCCTGCCTCGTCAGCAAACATCAACCAACTTCTAGCTCTGTTTTGAATGCAATCGAATGACAAGGTGCCACTTTGCTGCAGCCATCCTAATCCCCCAGGATTCCTTCCAAGTGGATGCACCATGAATCTTGAGCACCAAAGAGGGATCACAAATAGATTTTGGGAGTTGCATTGCAGGGGTGGCGCTTAAAAGTTACTGTAATTTTTATGTCTACCCAAAACTCAGCCATGCATCTCAAAACTGAATAAGACAGACAAATCTGCTTCTTCTGCATTGACATTTAAAAAGTTCTACATATAATAGAGGCTAGTGTGGTATCTAAAAACCATCTAAATTAGCTAGCTTTTAATCTGCAAGCACGGATGTTGTTGTGTTCCCTGTTAGTTTGTAATGGGGACAATTGCGAAAAAAGAAAAGAGCTGAGTCAGAGTCCCAGAACAGAAGGTGGTTCTCTGCAGTTGTTTTCGCGCCAGGGTAAAGCACTCGTTGAAAAATGTCTTTCCCAGAAAAAAAAGGAGAGAATTCCTTTGTACTATTTTCACGCTTAACGTTTGGCCACGAAAATCCTACAAGATTTATTTCCGCATCCACTTTTTCCTTCCTTGAAACACACACATGATTATATTCCCATCCCATTTTGAATTTGGGGAATTTTCCCCCATTTTTTTTTCTAGGGAAAAGGAGACCATAAAAACCAATGAAGGCTAACCGAAAGAGGATTTGTGGGCCTATTTTTCGCTTGCAAAAATGTAAGAAAGAAGTACAACTGACTTTCTAGATGACTACAATACTTGCACTCAGCATCTTTGCTCAGATGACTAGGGCATTAAAGGAGCAACATCCTTACCTGAATATAAAACGCTCCCATGTGACGCCGAACCCAAATTCGTCTGTGCAGCTAAGTAAAAAAGTGGAATTTTTGGGCCAGATTTTTTTTATGAAAAATAATTTAAAAGTAACATTTAACTTTTTAATTCCAAATTTTTTGCTTGAGGGCATTCTGACTACTGTCCCAAAAATCCCCGAATTCGGGCACGTTTCTATTTTTAGACTTCGTTCAGAGAACTTTGGTTCTGTCCTGGGAATATGGAAAACGACTGCTCACGCGAGAATGCAAGGAAGGAACATACCTGAAAAAAATGAAAAAAATATATATTTAGCCACCATTTTTGCTTATTTTCTTTTCCCTGTAAACATACAGATTACAAGTCGAGTAGTAATGAGCTTAGTCAGCATGTTAGTTGTTGCAATAAATGTCTGAGCCATAGTCTAGAAATGCCCGTATCATGTACAAATACTTCGATCCAGACAGTGACAAGGGCACTTTTAGTGAACGACAACGATGGTCAATTCTCATTCGAAAGGCTTTTGTTCTGGGAAAATCTCCTCCAGTTTTCCTCTCTTCACACTCTGTCTTTACGAGAAGGAGAACCATCTTCACTTCAGTTCACTAGCAGTGGATAGATACCAAAATACAGATACTGTCTGTCTACTAGTGGAGATAGTAGTAAGCTTGGGCTTTTTTGACTTCCCCTGGGAGTTTCTGGGAGTCGGGAGTGATGCATACATAGACAGAACATTTGCATTGCAACGTTTGCTTTCTTTGTTCTTCATCATCACGGACCTTAAGCCATCAGGAAAACAGGAAAATCCATTGGATCTGCAAATGTACTCCGAGCTTGAGAATGTCATTCAAAACCTTAAGCTTGCTAACAATCGCATCAATGTTGTTAGGTTTTTTTTTGCCTAAAAACTCCCCCTTTTTTGGCACTTTTGACCAGGTTTTGGCGCATTGGCCTACAAATGGCTCTGGGTGGCTGGCCTTTTGTGTCGAAAAGACCGCCGAAAATTGACTCACATTTATTCCAACACCAACAGCTCAGTCAGACTCTCAGACTCCTTATCCGTGTTTTGGTCAAGTGCTGGCTGTTTGTAATGTAGTGTGAAGTCCAGCCATCTACCGACCTGATTCCTTAAAGTTGGGGAAAGACCGATATTGTCACAAAAGGCCAGTAGCTACTACTATCCCTTTTCCTGCACACTGTTGGGTTTTATACTTCTCTCTATCCAATTTGCCTGCTAGAATATTCAGGGTCCATTCCTACATGCTACTTCCTGTTTCTGCCTGGATATTATGGTTGCCCTCATACATTTGTAATCCAAATCAGAGCCAGAGCTCTGCTCGCCATTCCTTCTCAAGGTTATCTTACATAGTACATCTCAAATATTATAAGGGATCCTTCAGCTCAAGGTAGGTTGAGAATTAAGAAGCAGTTGATGAAATAAAGTGATAAGCCCTCTCTCTCTCTCCTTCTCCTTCCTCTCAAGCCAAGATGTCGCTAAGGCAAGCCAGGTTTTCCAGGCATATGTGTCATGTCCAGAGTCTGAGAAAATTATTCAACACCAGGCAGTTGAGTCAGAGATCCTTCTTATGTATGTTGTAACTCTGTATTTTCATTTTAACGTCTAGCAATATAGCAGCTACCCTTTTAAAACGCCATTGTCAGCTTTAAAGCATCCTGGGAACATATCCTGGCTTTATTCCCTGGGAATTCCAAGAGAAGCAGCTATGGGAGGTAACATTTTGATTACTAAAACTGTGCTAAAAAAGTGCTTATATAGAGGTCAAGGCCAAGCAGAAAAGTCCAGATTATTCATGCAGAATAAACGGGCCAAATCTGGCATGGAAAGGTTGGAGAGGGATAGGCGCAAAAAACGAAGCAATTTTGATTCCCTGGCTGCCTGGAAAAAACCAGGAAGCCCGGTTGTTCCTTCGATGTTCGGGAAGGAAAGCCATCGGTCAATGTGCCAAGATCTTTAGTGCTGCAGGAAACAAACAAGTAGCAGAATCACAAAAGGCGAGCTGCTCTGCTAGCCTCGTAAGTCTTAAAGACACCCATACTATAGTTTATGGAGAGCCTGATTGCACCAGAGGAGGCTAGGGTTTGAGCGTTTGAAGTGACTGAATATGTCAGAAGCAGTGCCCAAGTTTCTCTACATAATAACACAAAACTGGCTTTGCTTCCTTGACAGAGGGAAACGTCAAGATAAGAGTCTGCAGTGGCAGTGACGCTACAATGAACTACTGGTATGTATGCTAGGATTGCCATGTCAGCAACAAAACATTGGATATAGTGGATCACAAGACAAACAAACGGAGAGCATCCTGACTGGTGTAACAAAGTGACATTTCCAATCAGTTTATGCAGCAGTGCGCCATATTATCAACTGGCTTGCTGGCTTGCTGCTGGCTTCTTGACGGAAGGAAGCAGGCAAAAACCTACTTCAGTCACGCACGCGTCTCAATCAAAACTGTTTTATTTTCCTCCATGAATATAATGCTTATAACATTCATTTCAAGGAAAAAAGTAGTGGTCCGTTTTCTTTAGAACAATAATACAAAGCTGCTAAATTGGTGCACATTGCGTCACAGCAATAAAAATTGGACACATAGAATTGCAAGGTTCAAGTCAGTTAAAACTTTGTTTCGGATATTGGAAAAAAGGCCTGGAAATGCTCATAAATTAGACTTATATACAGACACTATCGTTAATCCTTTTAAAGGGGTGGGGAAATGCATTTAAATCCCCCCTCTATTTAGATGACCTCGGGCATTATTTATCGTGCACATAAGTACGTGGCACACCACTTGGTCTCTTACAACAAGAAATGGTCTCAGTGGAGCCCCTGGTCATCTATTCTGTGATATTTCTTTTCCCAGAATTTTTCCCCACTGGGGAATTCATTGGTTAGAAGGGCCTGTTTGTGCAATACGTTGCCAGCCTGCCGCCGAGTAATAGCGCGTTTTCTTGGGTCCCGTGCCGCCGTTATTAAGGGCTGTATTTTATTGCATTTCGTTTCTTTTTCCATTTCTAAGAAAATCGCTCTATTTTTAAAACTCTTGGCTGGTGTTGTTATTTTCATTATTTCCCCCTTAATTGCCCTTACTTTTTGAATTATGAGGCGTCAAATCTAAAGCGTATATGAGCTCGTAAAAGTGCAGCAACAGGAAACCAAACAGGCGCGGTTTAAAGTTCAACCAATCAGCGTCGAGCAGATTTGTGTCAAGAATGTCAGCCCTATGCCAATGCTATGAGTGAAGAACACTAGCTTTTGCAGGCAGGGCAGGGACTTATAATAACTGAGAACAGCAACTTTGCTGGACAAATTGCAGCATTAATTTCAAAAGTTTCGCCTCATCGCCTTGCCATAGTTTGCTTTATGGAGTGGAGAAGCAGTTCATGCTTTCACGGGTGTTTTCATCATAAAAAGTTTATTACCTGCTAACTTGCCTTCTGCATTTGTTGTTTATATTTTAGGAACAAAGGCCAGCAAAAAGGGTGTCAGGGGAATTTTAATTATTTGATATCAGTATCATCTTTTAGGCCTAGACATGCAGTTTTATTTTGAAAGCCATAAATCTATGACTTTTTATCTGATGGCAATTAATGCAAGCCAAATATTTAATTGCAGCACCTAAATAATGACAAAAAAAACTTTTTATATTTTGTGCGTATGCTGTAAATAGTACAGCTGCTGGATGTTTTTCTGTTTCCAATCTCAGATTGAATGCTCGTGTGCGTCTCTCATTTTATTGATTTGATTACACTATCCCGGGCTATCTCGATACAATAAAAATCGAGGCTTCTCACCTGCACTTTTAAAGTGTCAAAACTGTTATAGAAAAAATAGACGATGAGACTAGGAAGTTCCTCGAAAGCCAGGATCCTATATTTTCCAACAATTTGGATGCGTGCTCGCGTCGCTATCTATAGAATGGTATTGTCTTCTAATTTATCTTTCCCATGCTCACCAAAGTACATCCATGTGCCATTTAAAAAAAAGTTTTATTTTTGCTAGTAAAAGTGTTCTATTGAATGCCTAAATAGTTGGAGGAATACTCGCAATAATATAATTAGACAGATCTCGCCTATAAATCAAATCACAGCACATCAAATAAAATCGATACGCATATGTGCGTATATTGTCATTACAAAAGAATTTGTGTTAGAAAATATAAATGTGAAAAGGAAGAGAAGACTACCAACAAACTTTGATGGTAAAAAGCTCAAAGGTGGAATGTTTGTACTGCCCAATCTAGAGGAGAAGGAATTTTATGTGAAACATGTGGTGGTGGTATTTTTTGTAGCGAACACTTCAAACAAAATAGGTCATATTTATATTCTGCCCGGAAAGCCCCCGAAAGATGGCAACTCAATATCACAATGTCGGCTTTACAGGATATCAGGAGATAAAAATAAAAATGGAGAGTTTTAGATTTTGAAGATTTTTCAGACGAATTCTTGGCTTGGTGCATGGGAAATAGAGCGTAAGAACTTCTATTATCTTCATCTTTCATTTCACGATTTCTGTCTGGCTGGATTTGGAAAAAATGTCTTTATATGTAGAGGGAAAGCAGTTAATATTGATAAAAACCAACCAGAGCATACCTTACATATGGCATGTGATAATAACAATTTGTTTGCCGTAATTGATTTTCTTTTGAGGTTAGATCATTGTTGAAAAGTTTGTTCAGGGGGGGACCACTTTTAATAAAAATAAAATATTCCATCCTGTGGTCGCATTTGCTCGATGCATCAAAGTCAACATTTTTGAGGCAGAAAAAGGGCCTTTTAAAAAAACCTGGAAGACTCTGCATTTATGTTGGCTCTCTCAGAGAAGAGCAGACCAGACATGCTTCCTCCTTTTCTTAAGTTGCTACCATTGCTGAACGTTACATTTTAAGTCACAAGGCCTTCGTTATATATAGAGAATGGAGAAAAAAAGAAAGAGAAGATGCTGCTCAGTCTACCATACAGGATGTCCTATACTTTACTGCCTGAAGTTCTCTGTAAGTAAGGTAAATATGCGTAGATATTTAGGTAGGTAGGCATTACATTCATGCGGTTGCTGTTCTTGTACTTTACTGTCTCAGAACTTGGTTTTATGGAAAAGAAACTCATCCTGGATCTATAGAAGAGCAAAAGCTCTTGGTTTAGCCAATGCCTTCAGCCCTGGCTATGCTATTTTTACTTGGAATCTGAGGTTCTGCTAGCAAACGTATAGCGCATCAAGGTTGCCTGATACTTAAGCCAGCTTATTGGACTCCCCAACGAGACCGTATCCAAGCTGGTGGGATATCTATGGTGGTGTTTCTAACACATTTGCCATACACTGTACACCTCCTCCTCCTCACTTACATAAAGCTTTCAAATAGCAGATAGTCGGTGGGGGAGCCATTGGGAGAAGGAAAGAAAACAATAACAGCAGCATCAGACCTCGCCGAGGTCACGCATTCTCAATGGTTTTGGTTGTGGCCTCTAATAGGCCTGCTGTATTATATGGAGGCCAGCTGGGTAATTCCTGGGAGGGGTGCTATGTCATTGCACTATCTCTGTCCCTACCCCTAGAAATTCCATATATATAATTCTAAGGGAAACTTTTTTTGCTATCTGCGTTGTTGCTATATCCATGACACAGTTTTCCCCCTTTCTCTGATATCTAGCATGATATCGTCAAACCTGTCGTACCCAAGTCGAAATATTTGTAGCAATTTCTGCCACATCCACATATACAGAACCGAATTGAGCACGCAGAAGCAGAGCAGCAATGAGATCCCTAAAGGTAGATCGCTTTTCCCTAGAAAAGTAGGTCATGTAGCCCACACCGGAAGTATGAAAGTATGAATCCACTTTTGCAAGAGGAGAGTCGATATTGGGCTCAAAAATACTAAGCTGAACCGGATGGTTTTGGTAAAAAGGGGGGACCCAGTGTGCAACAAATTACAAAAGTGTCTCCCCCTAAGTTAATGAAATTAACATCACCGGTCCTCCAATTAAGGGAATTATGACCATTGTCTGAATGAATGCTATTGAAGGAATTGGCCATACGTATATCATGTGTTGAAGGTATGCAACCATCAGCCAGAGTGATTGTGGATTAATGTTGGTTTTACTGAGCAAAAAGTCTTGTCTAAACTTTGTACACATACTGGCAATTCAATAGAAGGAATGCAATAAAGAGGAGCTGGGTATTTGAAGTAACAAATTGCTGTATGCAAAGTTTTCTATAACGACAGTGTAGTCTAGAGACTGTGGGACTTTGTTTGTTGGCATGTGTGAGCTCTGATGAGAGGGCCAGCAGATCATTTGTCTTCTTGCTTACAGCATAATACTCGAAAAAAAGTAGCCATTGTACAGAGTAAAAATTGTGAAAAACCAACCAAGGACACACGTTTTTAACTCTCGCCTGTAAGGCATTGTGGTTCCTTAGAGGTGTGAGAATAACAAAACAAATAGAAAACGTACTCTATATCTATCTACATTGGCCCTTATGAATAGACACCACCATGATATAAGGACCCAATGTCCTTACAGGAAGTAAGGTGTAACCGCAATCGCATTACTTTAGTTATTTATGCGCATGAATTACCAGGGATAATTTCCAGGCAAATTACTCATCCAATCGTCCCTTCTCACCAAATGTACTGTGCACTTCCGGCTTGGACTACATTGGCTCAATTTTAATTCACCAAGCATTTTGGGGGCTATTAAAAGTATGTGGCACCTGATATAAATCACTGGAATGAAAAGGACTTAGAGTAGCGTACGTTTATTCGTTGGAAACCGAGCTCATAAATATTTATCTCCCTGGGACAAGAAAGTAGAGCTTTTTTGCCCTAGAATTATCGACCACATGACCAGGGGCCCAATGTGCGATACGGGCGCGAGTGCTTACGTAAATGTTAGGATATACAGCTATAGCTTTTAAGCCATGGGGGTGTTGTCAACTGTAAATTATTTGGTGTTTCCGGTTACTTACAGTTACATTACACAACTGCAACTTTTTTGGGGGAGGGAGCCTTAAATTCAGGTCAACACTTTTACCGCCGGAAATACTCGAACTTACCTGGAATGGGGAGCAAAGATACATTTAGCATTTAGCTTGTTTGAGAATGATGTAATGTAATAAAAGCAGCAGAATTTATCTATGTATCCCATTTACACGGTTGACTGAAACCTACTCGTATGAAAAGCAATCTCTTCAATGGACTAGGCTCTATGTAAAGCTAAAGGCCAATGGCAATGGCAATGGCAAGTCTTGTTCAATAGAGATAACATGTTATATACAATGTGTTTGGTTTTATTTATGCAAGACTTTTGGGCCTGCAATCTCCCATTATTTTATTCAATTGGTGAGCTTTCGTCAGACTTTAAATGACATTAAGCTAACGATGCTGGGATTTTGTTTGGCTTTTTATATGCCTTGACAGCTCAATTCAAAACAGTAGAAGCACCCAAAAATGTGTCACCGCTTTTAAATGCGATCTGTTCCAAAACTGGAGAAAAATGTCAGAATCCAGCAGCAGCTACTCGTACTAGAGAGTCTTTTTCCAAAACTATGTTACCGAGATAAAAACCCACTTAGCAGTAGAATGCCAGAATGTAAAAGTGTCACTTCAAGGTCGAGCAAAAAACGCGTTTTCACAAGTTTTGTTTTAAAGCTTTCTACAAGGAGTCGGATGGGATAAAAATGAAAAGGTCTACCTAGTTTTCTGCGCAGAAGTCCGTCATAACTGTAACATCCTTCAACGACAACATTCATATGTTGGAAAAAGACAGAGTTCAAGCCTTTTTTCCTTCTTAAAGTTTTCTTTTGACCATACTAAAAAGTTAAGGTTATGGTAACGTATCCAAGGCACACTTCCGTCAAAAAGCCCTTATCATGTATGGGGGAGTATTTTGTTATTTCCCCGGGAAAGGGGGAATTTTTATAGATGATGGTTTAAAGTGGCAAAGATGCGTTCTTCTTTCTCGACACTGCAGGATCCTAAAGATATACGGTTCCAATCTTACGCACGCTCCATGCCCGTTTTCACAGATGCGTGTCATGTAAAAACGAAAAGAAAGCCCAAACTTTTTTGAAAGGAAGAGGTTCTCAAATCTCTCCGGGATTTAGCCTTGAAAAAGCATCGATGCTCGTTGGGAGTTTCATCTTTAACCTTTCGTTGGTTCGGTTGTATTCGACAAAGTCAAAGGATTGCAGCAGCAGGTCTCGTTTATTTATGCGATACATAGCCATCAAATGCAGCTCCTGCTCTCAGTTTACTTCCTTCCTTCCGCATTTTCAAAGGCAAAAAATCGCATCACTCCCTCTTCAAAAATGGATGGAAGTGAAACGGAAGGTAGGCAAAAAATCCATCCATGGCCTATGCAGATATATAGTTATCAGGTATATCAGGAAAACTTTCGGCATGCTCGAACATGCTAAAAGTTGGTTTTTTGAAGGTCTATGTCAGGCATCAGCACGATTAAAGCTAGGCTGTTTTAAGCTTTTTACAGCCACAATACATGTAAAATGTTTTAATAAATTGCTTTCTTTTTTGGCAAGAAAGGCATTTTGAAGCCTCAAAGCTATTACTTATTTTTTGATCGTGCTTGGCTTGATTGAAGTTCAAGTTCATGAGCGAGATGAATTTTTAATGAGAATGTTTTGCCTTTGATGATCAGTTCCTTGCGTAAACAAACATGACGTGCATGTTTTCAAAAAAGCCAATTTTAAAGCAGATGACTATGGTACACCTCCCTCTTTTTAAGCTGACCCTCCTAGCTTGCAGCCTGTAGTAAGAGGTTGATTGGATAATTTCCGGTTCCCGTTTACACATTTTTGGCGCTTTTTCCTATTTCCAGTCTACATCACACGTACACCTGCCTGGTAACTCCCATACTTTTTGGATGCAAGCTTTATCTCTATAGGAATTGTTTCATTAAAACCTAGGCATATACAGGGTCTTTCACCTAAAGTGTGCGATTCTAAACAGTTAATACTCTGAACTGAGAAACAGAATAATTTCCAAACATATGTTAAAATGTCACAAAGTGATGTCCATTTACTTATTTGAAGACCATTTGAAATAATCTGCTACTGAAATTGTTCTGGGAGCAAAAATAAGCCTTA
>JAAUYL010007264.1_pt1 | contig 19406 bp, 21 predicted proteins | sample 7278011 | NCBI WGS metagenome assembly JAAUYL01 (sample SAMN14350225, study PRJNA611818) | marine sediment metagenome | isolation source: surface marine sediment (1.8m) | place: French Polynesia: Moorea | collected 2018-08
AAACGAAATTTGACAAAAGCAAATATAACACACACAGGACACCCAGTGACCCCATAATTGAAGACAGAGTTGCCGTAATTTGTTAGAAACATTTTTACAGAAGAATGACCCCAGACAATGAAAATGAATAAATGCTGTTTGATCAAAAAGTAACAAAACGTGATACTGTAGAACATGTTTAACGGGGCACTTTTAAGTTCTGGAATTCCCAGAGAGAAAAACTGGCTTTGCAGCATTTTTTAGGACTACAAATGTCAGTAAATAGCATAGCATTCTGAGCTCGGAGCTCTCGCTTCAAAAACGTGGCTTATAGCCTTTAATAAAAGAACTCTGAAATAGACACTTCATAACTCATCACATACACAGACTTCCTCAATGTCAGTTTAATTTGCGCCCCGCGATTCCAGGGAAAAAGTAGTACACAATAAAGAACGTTACTCATATGCTCCAATCCAAGTCAAGTACTTAGCATCACAATTTCAAGCAGTAGTCTCTTTAGTGCTCTGTCGAGAACAAGGCAATTTTTTAAAAATAGAAGAACAGATACGGTTCAGTGCTTCCACCTGATACTCAAGAGTCAAGGCAATTTGGGAAAAAAGTGCTTTGTTGCGTAGGACCATAAGAATCATGGAGAAATTCTACCAATTGACAATCTTGCTGCTCGTTGCTCTAATGACCTCGCTGCGAGGCTGTCAGGGCCAGACAGAGGGCCCCGCGAGGGCTACTTGCATCCCTCTGCACCAGTGCGAATCGCTCCTCTTCCTTCTGAGAAACAGGCACAACCTCGCCACCTTCACCCTGGTCGACGTCTACAGGCACCTCCAGAGCCAGACGTGCGGCTTCGAGCTCAACGACCCAAAGGTTATCTGTCCCGACGTCGAGGAAGACATACCGGACGACGAGCTTGACGATATCGTCGGTCCCCGCTTTGGCAGCGGCGGCATTGCCGAATTCAGGTGAGCAAATCACAAACCTGTCTAGTCATTCGAGTTTTCACGAGTTTTTTTTTCCCATTTTGATGCAGAGAAGCTGAAATCAATTGCCGTGGCACCCTGACCCTTATTCATACGGACAAGGCCGCGACCGATTCCGTGGCGGAGATGAGGTCGATGACGACCGTGAAGTTGACGAGGAAGAGGTTCCCAGACCTCGCTCGTAGGGTGCTCAAGGTCGGCAGGAAGGTCTTACATATCGAGACCACGGGCAACTGTTGTTGGCACCTCTTCCGGTCAAAATTCTTCAAGGGCCAGGCCGAGAAAATTCGTCCCGGATACGCAGGTCTTCCCGGTCTGGAGCCAAGATCAGTACGGCAAGTGTCGTGCAGTAAAAACTGAAAAAACTGTCAATTGTACAATAGTCTTCTACCAAATTAAAGTATTTAAAAAAGTATTTTAAGAAGCCAAATCTAAGTAAAACGAAATATATTTTAGTGTAAAAAAGAAACAACTACTTTCGTTATCGCAGTCACAGCTTGAGTCTTGAAGTACGACTTCAAAATTGACGAGGTTAAAAATAACAGCACCCGTGCCTGTTGCTTTGCGATATGACAATTATTGATGCTTGTTTTTATGGCCTCGCGGCTTCTAGAGTTTCGGGAGTGCTATTAATAAACTGGCCATGGACGCCTGCAATTTACCGATAATGCATTCATCCTTTATTCTCAAGAAAGAGGTCAACTTTTCTCCCTAGTTGGCCATTTTTGACAATAAATGCCCACAGAGAAGTCACTCTGGAAGCGCTTTGCGCAAAACAATGGGCGGAGCCGCTTTGTTTTGGTTGGGATGCGCGCGGGGCCCATACAGAGCTTCCAGATATTTATGGTTTTATTTCAAAGGCTATGAAGGATGCGGCTTTCAAGGATGTGTATAAAAAGGTTGAAGCTGAGCTCGAGGCCCCGCACTAAGTCTTTGAACATTCGTAAATCAAGAAGGCAATAAGGACATCTTGGAACTTGATCTTGACAATGAGGGCTTTCTTGTTGACCAGCCTGGTCTTGAGCCCGCTCCTCCTGGTCAATCCAGTCAGCGCCGACCTCTCCGGCCTCGAGTCCTATGCCAGGCGATTCGAGGAGAACAACTTTCGAGTGGACAAAGACTCCAGAAGGCTCGTGGTGGACAATGAAAGGTAGATTCAATTTGATGGCGCTGACTTCTTCGGTGATTTCAAGAGATTTTCTTTGCTTTCCAAGGCGTATGACGACCAGGTTTGATGCCAAGATCCGGTCCAAGAATGACGAACTTGACAGCGCCCGGAGGATTGAGACGGAGGACGAGATCATCGCCAGGACCGAGAGGGACTCCCAGAGGCGGGATTCTGGTCGGCGTCTGGATTCAAGACGAGATGTGAGGAGAGACTCCCGTGACGAGGAACGAAGGCTCGACTCTCGAAGGGACTATGAGAGACGGCTCGATTCCGAACGAAGGGAGGACTCGCGAAGAGACTCTGATCGACGACTTAATGCTCGACGAGAGTCGGAGGAGAGAAGACTCGACGCCCGCAGAGACTCTAACAGGAGGATGGACTCTAGAAGGGACTCTGAGCGACGAGTCGATAGCAGGCGTGGCTCAAGAAGAGACTCTGAGAGGCGACTTGAAAGCCGACGACGTGATTCGGAGCGAAGGCTCGACTCACGCAGAGACTCCAACAGGCGACTCGACTCAAGGAGGGAATCTAGGGACTCTGAGAGGCGACTCGACAGCCGACGGGATTCGGAGCGGAGGCTCGACTCTCGACGAAGGGACACTGAGGAGCGACGCGAGTCAAGAGACTCCGAAAGGAGGATGGATGCCAGGAGGGACTCTGAGCGTAGCTTGGACAGTCGTAGGAGAGACGAGGAAAGACGTCTTGATTCCAGGAGAGACTCTCGAAGAGATTCTGAGCGGAGGCTCGACTCCAGGAGGGACACTGAGAGGAGGCTCGAGGCCAGGCGGGAATCTGAACGAAGAGACTCTGAGAGGCGAGACGACGAGAGACGATTTGAATCTCGTCGCGAATCTGAACGACAAGAGCTCCGTAATGCCAACAGGCGCGAGGTCAGACGTGAGGCCAGGACGGCGACCTCCAGGGACTCGAGGCGGTCGTTGCGAGACTCCGAGAGGAGTGAGGAACGGCGAGAGGATGCCCGAGAAGACTCAAGAAGAGAGCTGAGACGAGAGGCCAGGCGCGAGGCTCGCCGTGAAAATGAGAGAAGGATTGAATCCGAGGCCAGACGGGAGGAGAGACGTGATGCCCGCAGGGTCAAGGCCAGACGTGAGGACGAGGTCAGGGATGACTCCATGAGACAGGACCTCAGGCGCGAGGAGCGCCGGGAGGCCAGGCGAGAACTTCGTCGGGAGGACGGCGAGGTCAGGCGTGAGGATGCCCGACGCGAAGAGAGGAGGGAAGAGCGGCGTGAGGCCAGGCGAGAAGAGCGACGAGATGATCTCAGGAGAGAGGAGCGCGAGGTTCGCCGAGAGGCTCGACGTGAGCGTGAGGTCAGAGAGGACAGCCGCCGCGAGGCCAGGCGTGACCTCCGCGAAGAAGAATCCCGCCGACGCGACGATCGCCGAGACGACAACGAGAGGCGCGAGGCCATCACCAGGTTCGACCTCGACACCAAGATGGAGGCCAGGAGAATCGTTGACTTCAACGAGAAGTCCTCGTTCAGCGACTGGTAAGCTTTTGACAAGTTAGCGTTCTCGGGTGTGTGTTTTCACAAGTTTTTCGATGTGACTTTTTACAGGCTCGACCTCTCACCCAAGATGAACAGCAAGGACATCTTGTCCCACGCCTTCATCGGCGGCATGGCGATCGCCATGCTCTACAAGGAGAAGTTCGCCGCCAAGGTGGCCTAAATGGCTAGCTCTTCTCAACCAAAATTAGTATTAAGGACCGATACATTATAAGCATAAACTTTAAAAAATGATACGAGGCACACAATTCTGCAAGTTACCTTCAAAGTTTGCTGCATTGAACATATCTTACCTATGACGTTTTAATTTTCATGATCGGACAATTGTGACTTATAAGCTGTAAAACAACTTTAGAATTAAGGGCACAACAAAATAACCACCTATAAATATTGTAGCTTGCGTTTGAGGAGAAGAGGCATATTAATTATCAAAAATGTATATTTGACCAAGGGATCACAAAAAATCACTATTTCAAGATTCTAACAGAGAGAAATAACATCTGCAAAAACATTTTGTATCTTTACACTTCCACCACCAGATGCAAAAAATAATCCAAAATAAATCTGTCATCATTGTCAATTATCATCAAGTTACAACGACAGAAAATAGACTGGCCAAACATGCTGCACCCACATTCTCTCACTTTGTAGCCACATGTGACATATTTCACGTAAAATATGTAATGAAGACTTGTAACCTTCCTGACAGAATAAAGTACACCGAATTTTGAGCATCGCAAAAATCTTATCAACAATCAATTTAATTTTCTCAACAAACGAAAAACTCGTGAACAAGGGCAGTGACTGTTAATTTATATTTCTGTCTCCTTGTTTCTTTTTCACAAAATAATTTAGATATATTTTTCACATAACTCATTTTACAATGTTTTCAACGAAATGCTAAATATCTTTTGTGGTTTTTCAAATCATACAGCTGAGCGAAAATAAAATCATTTTCCAATATTATACTTTCCGGTTAAATAGAAATCACATTTTTAGTACGTATCTTATTTGTTTGCACTGTTAATTTTTCTTCATTTTCCCGTGTTGAAATTGCATTTACTAAGTTGTTTTTTTCGCAGAGTCCGGATCCTCCTTGGTCTTGGTCTCCTCCATCGACATGGACCGCTCGTGGCGCCTTTGCCAGACTGCGATTTGTTCTTTCTGATTTTTTATCTCGCCATCCTTGAGACTCATGATTTCCGACAAGTGCTTGATTTCCTCTTTAAGCTTGTCAACCTCATTCTTCGCGGTCTTCTCCGACTTCTCAAGTTTTTCTTCCAAGTCTTTAATTTTTCTTTTGAGCTTCTCCATTTTCCTTACTTCATAGGTAGCTTTGCTTGCATCCGCTTTGGCTTGTTTCACTAACTTTTTTAGATCTTGAACCTCTTGCTTTAGAGCGGCAACCTCGCTTGTCGTTGAGGCCGACGCCTGGTCATCAGCAGGAGTCTCTTCGGAACTCTCAGCATTGGCTCTGGCCTCAAAACTTTCCTTTTGCTTGGAAAATGCCTCGGCGACGGCACGTTCCTGCTCCTTTTTGACAACGAGGTCCTCGCGTTCTCTCGCCGCGAGGCCGTAATTTTTCTGAATTTCGTCACAACGGGACGAGAGAGCAGAGAATTGTTTTTCCATTTCGGCAATTTCTTTAGCCTTGTCTGCAATTTCTTTCTCCTTGACTGATATTTCAGTCTTCGCATCCGAAAGTTCTTTTTTGAGGACGGACTTTTCTCCTTCCAACTTGGCTGTCAACTTTTTCTTATCGTCTTCACTCACTGCTTCGTTGTTCTTGTTCACCATGTGGGCGTTGTCCAACCGACTCTGAAGCGTCGTGATGGTCTCCTCCAACTTGGCGATTTTGTTTTTGTCCGCAGTGACCTGATCCTGCTGGGTGCTCTGAATTTTGGAAACGATCTTCTTCAGACCCCTAATCTTTTTGTTGACGGCGACCAAGCTCTCCTTCTCCTTGACGATCCTGAACTCGACGTCGGCCAACTTCTTGTCGAAATCCTTTCTCATGGAAATATTCTCGTCTTTCAATCTTTGACATTCTTCCCGAGCGTAAACCATCTCCATTTCCAAAATGATGCATTGCGTCTGCTTGCATTCGAGATCGTCGCCGAGCTCTTCACGAACCTTGGCCAGCTCCGCGTTGGCAGTGGCTAAATCTTTTTTTGGACTGATCAAGTTCCGTGGCGAGTTTGTCCTTTGACTCCACAGTCACTGCGAGATCTTGTTGTAGGTCTTCGACTTCTTTAGTCAAGTCTTTGTTTTCCTTCTTGAGCTCTGCATTAGTTTCACTCAGATATTCGTGCTTGGTCTTGGAGTCCTTGAGCTCTTTGGCTGTGCCTTCGCTGGTAACAATTTTGGACCTCGCCTTGCTCAATTCCTTTTTCAGCTGTATAACTTGGGCTTCTAAATCGGTGATAGTCACATCCTTATTTCCGGTCTGTCCTTTGAGTTCATCAATGAGCTTGTCACTGACCTTTTGCTGTTTTTCTAGGTCAGCTACTTTCTGTTCGAGATCCTTGTAGGCTTGTTTTGTTCTGGTAAGGTTATCTTGCATTGAGGCTTTGACACTTTCAGCACGGCTCTTGTCTCTTTTGCAATTGGCAAGTTCATCTTTCAGTCTTGCCATCTCAGATGCCGTTCTGACGTTAGACGACGACGGAGAGGTCACCGTCCGCGATGTCGGTACGTCTACATCGCCGTCTAGCCTTGGCACTCTGGCCGGCAATGGCGAATCCCTTGATTCGGCGGAGGAGGAACCCGGCCGAATAGAGCAGTGAGCAATGAGGCCTTTGACAAAATGGGTTTCTCCATGCTCGCCCTCAAAGTCGAAAATGTGATCGAGGACATCATCGGGTGTCTGGAAGGGAGACTGATTGCACACGAAGCTGTACGGACACTTTACGTTGAGATGGTTGTGTCCCAGGACTTTCTTGATGTCGTCGACCAGATGCCGAAATTTCAGGTGAGCAATGAGCTTCTGGTCGGTGTCGAACTTTTCAACAACGTCTTTGTTCACTTTGCACAGGGGACAGGCGAATTTAACTGGGTTCTTCAAATCTAGCACATAGGAAGGAAGATGACTCTTGTACCCAGTATTGGTCTCAATTTGAAGGAAGCCGCTTTTCAGACAGGCTTTTCCGGCAACCTTGCAATTTCGTACGTAGACAAGGTCTCCAATATCGACTCTGGCCAACCCGACTGAACCACCATGATGTTCAGGCGAACGAACCCCGGTTTTCCGGAAATGACGACTGGCAACTGGGAAGCACTTGTCAATGACGTCGGGGGAGATGGAATCAATGTTTCTAGGCGGAGATCGAGATGGAGTCCGAGGCCCCGTTCTTGTCCTTGATCCAGATCGAGGTCCTGATCTCACAGGTGTGCCACGGCCTCTTGGTCCTCGATACCGCTCCTCGGGACTGCTCCCGTAGCTGGGATTTCGTCTCCGATCCTGGGGATGGTCTGGCGATGCGGGAGACAAAAGTTGACTTCTGCCTCTTCCTCTGGGTGTTGCAAGAGTGTGGCCGGGCGAGGCAGAGCTTGGATCCATAATTTCTGGCTACATGCACTAAAATCTTCTGAACTGAGTTTTTGACCACGTGATGGCTTGGTGTTGTTGCTTTAATCTTCGTTGTAGTTGATTGCGTTTTCCAGCATGTAACGGCACGTATTATTTTGGCTTGGAGGAAATGAAGATTCTGAAACGAGGTTTTAATTGTCTCGTTGAATTAAGATCAAGCTCTCTTCTTGAAATAATTGCAATAACTCGGGACTTACGATCTAGCTGCTCGTTTGGTTTGGGAGATTTCAGATCATCGTCTGTGGATGTTGCTTTGCTCAAGGACTTGGTCGCAGCGCACGCGTCACTGAACTCTTTCTTGCGACACTGACACGAACGGACAATGGAAGGAGGGGTCGCATAGGCAACTTGCCACCGAGAAGTCTGACTAAGAAGTAAGAAGTGTTAAAACTGGAGCACTCGTTCGTCCTTATTCCTTTGCGTCTAGCTTACTTTAAATGGCAACGTTGGCGTTGGTATTGTATTTAACTCTGAAATGTCAATGTGTCTGGAAGTGTCGTGGCGTTTGATCCTTTTGATCCTTTTGCTCGCCTGGACCAAATTGATGTGGACCAGGATTCAACCAAACTACAGAAGAATCAATGGGGGATTTGGACGAGGAGCACGATAAAACGAAGGGAATCTTATTCTCCGATCTTCTTCTGACTTCTTGGAGCGTAGGGGTTACGGCTCACGGGTAGGGTGGAGTAGGGTTCGGAAAAGAATCTCTTTGTGCGAATCTTCGAATGAGTAAAACTGGAACAGCTGTAACCCGATCCCAAAAAATCTCAATTTTAAAACTTCAAAACGATCTATTTCAGCACAAGGTATGTAGCACTTCAAGCTTGCCATAAAGAATTAGATTAAAGCAATTCGATGGCCTATACATACGAAAACCAGTTGTGATTGTTGACTTGCGAATTTCAACTGACAGGTTGTTAGTTTGGAGCAGAAAAATTTGCCTCAGGCTGTTGGGTTCGACTGACCGATGTAAATCGTCGTGATTTCGGACAAAGGTCTGTTTCTCGTTCGTTTAACGTTTATCTGTGAGAAAATTCACAAGTGTGGGCTTATGGCTTAGCACCCTCCACTAGTTTCTGTTTTGTTAGCGAACAATGGTGAAATGGGGAAGAAAACTGAAAAACCTGTCTTCGATCGAGCGGAGCGCTGACAGACATTAAATCGCAAAGCTCCGCTCACCATTTTATTGAGGACGACATTGAACGTCTATCTTATTTATTGCTATGTAAGACAAGCGGCAATGAAAGAATATTTGCTGACTGCTGTAACTTTCTTGTTCCCCTCTCCAACTTTGATGACACTTGCAACAAAACTATAATGCGAGAAACAGAACCGTGTGATATGCAGCAATTATGTGCAATCACTTTGATGAAATGAAGCTAGAGCCCTTCATGAGGCCACATTCCACAATATTTAAGAGTGGGGTGAGGGGTCGGGAACATGCGGCCTCATTAATTAAGCCGCATTTGAAATTATATTTATGGAAGAATTCTAAAAAAACTGTGTAATGAAATTATCAAAATAAAACTAACTTATTAACAATTTACTTTTAAATTACAAGACTCGACATTCAGCCCAAATTCCGCTTGCTAAACACTTTTTTAAAATTGGATTAAATATGACTCCAATATGTTCGCAATTTATTTCGGTACACAAAAGAAGGGTTTCGTTTTTAAATATCTAATTTAATTTGTATTACAGTTTAGGTTATCGTTTTTGTCTCGGATTGAATAGGATTATTGAAATGGTGTCGCGTCCCCGGATGCTCCTGGATGAGGAGCGGCTGGCATATCCAGATTTTGCGACGAAATCGGCACCAGCGAATAGGTCATCCACCAGATCAAAATTGGCTGGAGGACGGCGTAAAGTAGGATGATGTAAAGCTTCCTTTTCCCATGAACTTGCATTCCGTGAACCTCTGGTTCGATCCTCAGCTTGAGCGTTCGTAGCAAAAAGAACATCAACGCCGCCGAGACGTAGGCCAGGGCAATGTAGTAGCCCTTGGTGCTGAGGACGAGGCCGGCCAGGAGGACCGCAATGATCCCGACGTACTTGTAGCTGGAAAATGACAAGATGTCCCACTTGGTGAGCGAGGTGTTGATGTTCATCACGGTGAGAGTCAAGTAGATGACGGCGATCTCGAGGATCAGCCACACCAGGGCGCTGGAGGCCGTCGTGGCCAAGAGGTCAGGGCTGAAGGCGTCTCGGAGACCAAGGATGTAGCCGACAAAGAGCACGTACGTGGCGTAAGCCATGGCCGGGATGTACAGATCTGGCGCGTTCACGTCGTACTTGGGCTGGACGGGCTCGTCCTGGTTGTACTTGATCGCCCAGTCGGATCGTGTGAAGGGGAACAGAAGCAAGCCCAACTTTTTCAAAACATAGGCTGTGTCGACGGCGAAGTAGTACTTCAGCTGGCCGATGGACACGTACTTGTCGAGGTTCTTCTTGATCTCCTCGCCGCCCTTGCCCATGATGTCCTGGCCGTATTGCATGGCCATATTGGTGACCATAGGGTTCCCCATGATTTGATCGGCTGAGAATCCGCCTGGTCCACCCGCTCCTGGGAACATCCCGCTCTGTTTTGTCATAGAAGGTCCCTGGTTGGTCGGTGTCGGCCTGGAATTATCAATTTATTCAGACTTCTTACAATTACGAACGAAATAGAGGTCAACGCTTACCCTCGTTGGTGAACCCCTTGAGACTGTGGAGGTTGTTGATAATCTTGACTTGGCTGAGAGTAAGCATTGGGGTTGTAAAAACCGGCACCGGATCCCCCTCCTCCCCCTCCGTATCCAGAGGACTGCTGAGGTTGGGGGTAGCCACTCGAGGCTGGGGCACTGCTGTCCTCTTGTGCCGGCGCGTTGTCAAACATGTCATATGCTGCCGAATCACCGCCGCCAGAGGACCCAAATTGGTTGTCGCTGTACCCGCCATAATTGGAGTAGCCTCCGTACGTAGTATCCTGCTGCCAGGACATTGTGCAAAGCTGGAAATCGCTCTCAAAACTTCGTTGATTCAATCTCCCAACTCGTTATTTTTTGGGCCACGTCACTTACTTCATTTCATAAAAATCTTCTGCAACAGCGGACTTATTTTGGTTTTGAACTAATGACAATTCGAAACTAAACCAAGGTCAAAAATTGAATCTTTCTTTTCATTTTTCAGTATCCGTTTTTTGGTTAGCAGAGTATCTAGATACGTGTCGGTTGCTAATTCAATCATTTTTATGATCAGTTATTCGGTTTTTTTGCGTAAATGACTAAAATTGTCCATATTTTAGTAAAAAATAAACTCTAAAAATATTGTACCGCTTTAGCAACGTTCAGCAAAGTCGGGGCAAATTATTTTTTTATGAGGCAAAATAGAGGCTGTCATGAATCTGTTTTTCCGGAAAGTTTCGGTCAAATTGATACTTTTATTAGTTATTACTCAGGTATGCTTTTAATTGTTTAATTACCTGTGACTGTGACATAACACCTATGCGACATAATCTCTAGATAAACTGCTATTTTCGAGGTTTAGGTACCAGCTTGTGCAGGTACTGATCTGCTCTATTTTGAAAGTTGAGGCTGAGGAAAAGTTCAGAAACAGAAAGTCAGAAACTGGAAAATAGAAAAAATATGCTCAAAACTCGTTTTCCTTGGCAAAAGTGAAAGTAGGAAAAATGCTTCGACTACTTCTAAGAGCAGCCATGCGGTCACGGCAGCCCCCGTTCCAGTGGGAAATCGTGTCATCAACTCCAAAGCCATTGCCAATGACCTTGGCAACGACAAGTGGCAATCCTCATAATCTTCCCCAACAGCCATGTTGGACATTCTGCAAAGTCCGCCTATTACACACAACGTCCATTTGTGCCAAGAAGAGATCGGGCAAGGGGAAGAAACCAGATAAGCCCGCCAAGGTTGAGGAGTCATTTTCTGATGACAGCGACAGTGACGAGGATGATGCTGATCTCAAGCGTCAACGCCAACAAATGCGAAACCTCAACTCGCCAGCGGCCAAGTTCATTTCCACCGGCGGTAAAACAGGAGGGAGCGGCAAAAAGGACAAAGGTAATTTAAAGTTGGCCTGGCCTGCTGGGTGCTGGCTGTTTCACAGTTTTAAACTGTAAAACTTTTGCAGGAAAGCACAAGACCTTCGCCGCCACGTATGATGAGGTGAGCCATTTGACCGACATTGACGAGTACTGGCAAAGCCTAGAGGACATTTTGGAGGAACAGCGAAAACACTTTGTCACCCACCTCACTTTAAGGTAATTTATCTTTGTTTGATGAAAAGCAATAAAAACCTGATCACTGTATGTATCGTGTAGATCTGCCAACGCTATTGACGAACTGGAGGTCGAGTTTGAGGGAGAAAGTTTCAAGCTCCGAGAGGTGGCGGACATCTCTAAAAAAGATCCCAAGAAAATCATAATTGACTCGTCGTCTATACCGCAAGCGACAGTGGCCATAATGAAAACGCTCCAGGGCAGCGGAAACATGAACTTGAACCCCCAACAGGAGGGTACGAGGATCTACGTGCCAATCCCCAAAGTGACCAAGGAGACTCGGGAAAAGCTGGCCAAGGCCGCCCACTCTCAGCTCAACGAGACGAAGGAGAAATTGCGAAAAGCTTACAGCAAAGAGTGCAGTGAGATCGGCAACTTGCAGTTGAAAGGCGACATCAATGTATCCGACGACGAGACAAAAGCGTCATATGAAGTGCTCAAGGCCATGTCGGACCATTTTTTCGCAATGGCCAAGGATATGGCCGAGCAGAAACAGAAAGACTTGCTGAATAAATGATGGTGAGTTGACCCGGCACCGCTTCTTTCCTAATTTAGATTGGAATTACCAATTCTTTTCCGTTATGCCCGATGTTTGTACGTATAGTAGGGGACACGCCCCCTCCTTGTTCTATAGCAACGTCTTGAGTTCAGGTTACGGATTTTCACTAAAGCGACGCCTCTTACTTATGCCATTTGACATTTGTTAACGTAGGAGGAAAGACTCGCGCGCGGGATTTATTTTTAACAATCCTATTTGACGAGATTTCTTGAAAATATTTCAACATAAAAATGGAGACCGAAAACTTGAAGCTAAAAGCGGAATTGGATGCCGTGAAAAAACAGCTTGAAGAGATGAGGAAGCGCAACGAGGACCTCAGCGACGAAAATAAAGTGCTAAAAAAGAGAGTGGAGATGCTGGAGAGTGAGCCAATTAATATGCTTGACGAAATCCAGATTGACCACGTTGCTGCCGTCAGCCAAAATGAAGATAACCTTTCCAATGAAGAGCGTAGAGACGTGAAAAACTTTACGATGTTCCAAGCAAACGGAGCATTTGATCTCGATGCCCTCATGGGCATGGGCGAAGCCGACGACGACCTCAAGAACATGAGCTGGTCATTCACAGAGGACAACAAGATGTTGATCAAGAAAGAACCTTTGGATCCCCACGAAAAACTTGCCATCAAGACTGAAATGATGGACGATTTCTTCGCCTCGGATAATATTTAAAAAGAAGACAACCATTTATTATCATGCCTATAAGGCATACGATTTGGAAAAATTGTAAACTTACAATACTCAAAAACAGTAAAATATACTTAGATACAGAAAATGTAGATACTACGTACTGTGTCTGGTCTGCGGAAAAAGATGGTTTTTAAGCTCTAAAGAAATCCAAAGTTCCCGTCGAGACGTGGTGCTCGCTCTTGGGAATCTGATGGGTAGATCGCCATCACGGCTCGCTTCAGGCTGAAGTTCTCGGCGTCGACCGTGGCATTGCCGCCCCAGGCGATCCCGTCCTCGCGGAAGGTCTCGGGGTCCTGGTCAGTGTAGTAGCGTCCCATGAGGTTGGCCGGCCCGCAAGAGCCAAACCAAAATCCGCCGCCCCGTGTCCGGGCGCAATTCTTGTCCCAGAAATCGTCGTTGTCCTCGTCGGTGGTGGTGAAGGGCTTGCCCCTGTGGTAGTTGAAGAAGTTCTCGGCATTGTCCGGCTCCGGAGTGTTGAAGTTGAGAGTATATCTTCCCTAAAAAGAATTGGATACACGGACAGTTCATTTTGATTTGCACCTTACTTACATCACTCGCCAGATTCAAGTCCTTGTAGTGATAATGGTTCCCATCGTAATCATCATCTGTCCACCTTTCAGTGTAGATGGTCAGGTTGTAATTCTTTGAGTCTGTCATGGACTTGATCCTGTCAAGGCCAAACCAGTACTCGTTATCTGTCAAAAAAGTGTGATCCGTGATCTGCAGCATATTTTAGTAATTGAACAAGACTAGACAAACCGGCGGTTCCGAAGCCACCCACATATTCTCCCCACGTACGATCAAAATAGTTCCTGGAGTTGCCGTACGGTCCTCGGACAAGGATAAACGTCCACCCTTTGAAGCACTTGACCTCGATGCCATTGCCAGATCCATCCCAGTCGATCAGGTAGACGCCCAACTCGATGTCCGTCCCAAGTTCCGAGCAATCCCTAGGGATTGGCATCTCTGTCGTGGTCGTCGGCTCTTCGGTTGTAGTTGTTGGTGGTTCGGTCGTAGTTGTGGTGGGAGCTATTTAGTAAAACAATAGTTACAAAGTTCATCATGAATCATGATCCCCCAGTTTTGTCCAAGTTTGACGTGAATAAGAATGATAGTAGTCTTGACGATGTTTTCCCCTTGTCTCCCTGTTAGTGTAGGTGTAGGAAAAGTGCATGTTGTTTTTCTCGCCATCACCTCACTGTCAGGGGGACAAGGAGAGGGTTGATTTCACGGATTTTTATTGTCAAAATGATAGATAAAAAGGCATTTTTTTTAGAAAAGTGGACGAATTTCGTTTTTTACATTAGTAGTTGTACGTATGCATAGCATATCTGTTTATGTAAAAAAGATATATGGAACTGTGGATTTGTGATTGTCAATTGTCATTGTCGTGGTTGTGGTCGTTGATCAAGTGAGTGTATAACAGTGTCAAGAAAGGGTTTTCTGTCCTGTCTCAGTGTCTCGGATTCTTAACCAATCCTTGGCGTGTTCTCGACAGTCGTGGTCTCTGGTGGCGAGGCTGTAGTTGTATCCGTTATACCAGATTCCGTAGTGGAGGTCGGGACTTCCTCGGTGTCCTTGGTACACCACTTTTTAACCAAAGGCTTGTTGACCTCGCGGGGGTTGACGCGCTCCAACGCGCAGACCTCCCTGGGAACGTCGACGCACTCGTCGATCTCGGCCAAAACTGGATAGTTGAAGACTTCCTTCTTGCATACCGACCTCGGCTGGAGGTCGCACCTAAATTAAATAAGAAAAGGGACATTAAAACAACTGCATAAAAAAACTGAGACATCAAATTCTTATCTGCTTACCTCTCCCTGGGAGTCTTGATTACCACCTGGAAAAATATGCAAAAATTTTAGGTGGTTGAAAAAAATATCTAAATACTTTCACTTACGGTCCTCTCCCTGTCCAGGCAAACCTCCTGGTCGAGGGTAAGTGGGCACACCTGACAAAAAGATTGATTAATTGCGGTGATTTCAAAAATTTTCATGTTCACGTAAATATGATTTCGTAGAACTCACAGGTTTGCCGCAGACTGTACGAATCTCTTGCCTACACTCCGTCTTTGGGAAGGTTTTTAAAGTGGAAACGGCGTTGGTCTCGCATTTCTTTAGAAATAGAGCAAATATTTAGAAGTGGTAATTGTCGGTTATGTTAGGTTTTGTCACCTTGACTGGAACCTCCATGCAATTAATATCATTGCCCTCGCTGTCCTTGTCACACATGGTCTCCTGAACGGTGACACACTCGGGCTGATCGTCATCGACCTCAACGGTCTTGTAAGTGGTTTCACAAATAGTTTCCGGGATGTCCTCGCAGACGTCGGCCATGTTTTCGGTGTCTGCATCACAGTCGCGGGTCGGCTTCTTCCGGCAGACCCTGACCGACTCAGTCTTGGCCACGTCCTCGTAATCAATGTAGCAGACCTTCTTGAACCTGTCCATGCAAACTTGTCTCTCTTGGGGAACGTATTTCGTTACATAAACCTGAGTGGAAAAGTATACTCAGATTTTTAAAACAATTCCATTGAAAGGTTTCTATACCTTGTGACAGGACTCGTGCGTGACGTGATTACACCGCACCTCTTCGTCCCATTCGACCTCCTTAATTAGCATGACTTTGTTCATGCAGATGTAGCCTTCAGGATCGCGATCTTCAGCCTCGGCGAGGACGGTGTTCTCGTCGATGCGGGTGGTGACGCCGGCGTTGACTTGTCGCACCCTCTCGGCGATGGCCTTGAACTCATTCTGCTTGGAGAGGTCGTTGAAGATTCCCTTAGTCGAGGCAACACTGACCGAGTTGGCGGCGTGGGCGGAGGCGGCAGCCTTGTCGTCGTCGGAGATGGAGCCGAAGAGCGGCCTCTTCTGCCTGGGGCCGGCGAAGGCCACCGAGGTCATGAGCAACACCTAAATATTTTTGAAATCCCATGAATCCAAGTCGATTAAAATAATCCATAATGATCTTACCCGAAGTGTAAAACTAAACATTCTAGCACCAAAAAAGTATTAAAACTAGAATCAATCACAATGCTTCTAAGATTCGAGGTTGCCAATGGCTATCGAGCGACTGTTTAAGGCATCCAGGTTATGGAGACCCTTTTATAGGTTGACATTACCAATTGGAGTGAGCCAAGACTAGTTTGATGAAAGTTTCTTTATCCAGGCAAGCATATGCTAATTTTTGCGTCGCCCAAGTCTTTCCAGCCGACTCGCGAATTTGGCGTATCAATTGTACGATAAGTATAGCAGGAAAATAAATTCCAATGAAAGTGGACAGACGAGTTTTTTATGCACTTTACGTACTGTACAGTAGATCTATAGCGTAATTAAAAAACAGCCCATAATCTCCATCTACCTTCTATAGAAGAGAAAGAAATAATTGGCGGATATTTAATCAAACAGGAAAATTTAACAAGAATACTTGATGAAAATTAATGAAGTGCGAGGGTCAAGTGAGTTTATCATGCGTCAGTGAGCTTGCAAAAGAGGAAAAAAACTGAGCGGGATTGCCGAGCGACCGGCATCAGGCTTGACCACCCAATTAGCAAAAGGACAGGAGACCATGCCTCATTTTTGCACATTATAACTCGCTCCATATGTTGGACGTGCACGGATTGACAAACTCGGCGTCTAGAACTCGTGGAATTCAAAATATGCTTTAGGTAGCTTTATTGTACACACAGCCATAAGTATTTAGAATGATTTTCTTGATCTTGTTCATGCTGGATTTTGCAATCTTTCTTCGTCTCTTTTGTCACATGGTTATTATTCATCTCACGCAGTAAATCATTTTGATTTCAAAGACAACGGTCCAGCTCCAGCTCCCGACCTTCTGGCTTCTCTGCATTTTTTAGGTAGACAGGACGACGACGAGAAACAACTCTACTTTCACCAAGGTTTGCTTTTAATCACTTTTGCTCAAGAATCACGAGTTTTTCGACTGCTGTTTCCAGTACTTTTTCACAGGGTCGTGGCCTTCCTTGGTCACGATGACTGTCCGATTTCTCGAGTTGGCCCAGATCACGACGCCGAGCTGCTCGGCGTACGACCTCACCGTCTCGAAGTCGGCCGCGCTCAAGAACTGGTTGTAGAGGACACCGTCGGTAAAGGTGAAACGGTTCCTCTCTGTTTCCCAGAGCATTATCTGAAGGAGGAAAATTACACTTTACTTATCATCAATTAAATATTTAGCGGCCAATTATGAGATATGCAATCGCATTTTGAATTGATTGCGGTGCACGAACATGCAAAAAAAGAAACTGATCCCAAATTGAGACATTGCGATTTCAAACTTTCATCTTTATGGTGTGACAGTTTCTGGTATCGGTAAAAAAACTCGTGAAAATGCACTGGTCAAGCTGCATTCACCAAAAAATAGGTGTAAAGTCAGTGACAAAAAATTTTTTGAAAGCTAGTTCAACATATAGATATACGAATAACAATGTTATTGAATACCTGATCGACAATGGTCGGGGGGATCACCGGCATTTTATGTTTGGTTCTCTCTTCAATTTGCTTGGTGTGAGCGTGCATCCTGAGAAATCGGACAACTTGCTGGGCCGTGATGCCGCCCTTGAATGCTTGTCGCAGCGAGTCCCTCGTGATGATGGACACGGCCAAGTTGGGAAACCGGTACAGGGGCTCGGCAAAGAGGCCAATTAGGGAAACTTGGAGGTCGGAGCTCGTGTAAGCGTACACCCTGTAATTGGTCTCGACGACGATATAGCCTTCCCGATGGCGCTCCAGCATGCCCTTCTTCTCGCCGGAGGCAATGTTCAAGGCCAGCCTCGTGGGATAAAACCGTCCTGAAGTCCTCTGAAAATCACAGTCATTCTCATTCTCAATATTTCGATGGAATTCACATTGACATGAAGTCACACCTTTCTTTGGTAGACGAGGCCAAACTCTCGCAGGTGCTGGAGGAAGGTCAACATCTGGGTATTGAGGCCGGCTGTGCTATAATCCTGCCCAAGGGTGGCAAAGGACAGCTGGAAGAGGAAGTTGAGGCAGTCCACGAGCTTCATGCTGCGCGAGGCCACCGTGTCGAGGTACTGGAGCATGAAGTACCACACCTGCGACGACGTCTCCATCAGCAAGAATTGGAAGCCAGCCTTCGTGATGAAGTTGTTCCCTTCCTCGTCGGACAGCATGAGGCCGGATGACAGCAAGAGCTTGACGGCATCGACTGACACGCCCGTTTGATGTGATGAGCCAACCATGTAATGAAGCACGGTGTCCCATCGTTCCGAAGCATACTGATCCAAGTAGGCAATGTCTCTTCTGTTCGGGTCAATGTCGGGCATGACTGACATTGACCAAGGTTCTCCACTAATGAAAGAAAAAAGTTTGTCAAGGTCCCGTTTTTTTGTGATACGAGTAGATTGCCAATTTTTCTCACCCTCCTGTTAAAACGACTTTAAGGTTGACTCGAAACGTAGTGTCAAGAATCCAGGCTGGAAGACCACCTGGCATGGCAGCTTCCCTCCAAATTCCCAGATCAGACAGACCCTGAGTGGCTTCTTTCGTTCTAAAATTGTACCCAAAGTCAATCAGACCACACTTCTAGTTGTGACCGGTTTCTCACTTACTTTTCGCCGAAATTGGCCTGATTCGTCCAGGATGAAACGACCGCCTTTGGAACTGCCTGCTCCACATAGAGCAGCCTCATCACGAACTGTTTGGCCAACGGGGGGAGCTCTCGAAAGACGGCCAAACATGTTGCCGGGTGGTTGTACAGATCAGACAAGGTCTCCTCGTCCAGAGTTTTCAAGTACGAGATCAACGTGGAGCACGACAAAAGTCTGTTGGCTGCCATCCTTGGGCCTAGAGCACTCTATTCACAAATTTATTGAAATCCACTCAATCCTTGAACACTCTCTGTACTGTAGCTTCATTTCACCATGATCATGATCTTCAGATCAGAAGTCTCGTTTGGATTTTTTTCATAAAAGTTTGTTAGTAAACATTGAAGTGAAAGGACGGTCACTAAGACAACACATTTTTGCCTGAATGTTCAGCATTATCAGAAATGAATGATTAAAGTTTACCCTTATAAAAATTTTAAAAAAATCAAGTTTTTTAAATTTTTTAGCTAAATTAAGAAAAAGAATTTAAAAAACATTTGCTTGCAGCGGAGATTTCTACCTCGCCTTAACGTCTGTTGCTCGCTTCACAAGCGACAATGTTGGCTCTTCTTGGCAATCTTCAATCGCTTTAATTAATAATTAACAATTTTTTAAAAATTAGTTTACCAAAAACTCGTAAAATTGGATAGAAAAAAAGAAAAAAGTTAAAAAGGTTTGTGAGGGGGCACTCGGAGTTGAACCAAGGACCTATCGATCTGCAGTCGATTGCTCTACCACTGAGCTATACCCCCGCTGATGAGGAGAGGAGGTGATTTTTAGCGTATATTAATGCACGAAAATAGGTCAGGTGCAGATGCTCTGCTCGGCCTTCGCGCTTCTGCCCACGGATAAAAACTTTAACCTGTGACGTTATGTACATGCATTTCTGCAAGCTAAAGCCTCCGCTTGACATTTAAAAACCCTTTGGTTTGTGCATTGAAAACGACCGTATAAAAGTCGATATTTTTTTCGAAAGAATTTGACAGAAGAAAATCGT
>JAAUYL010095632.1_pt1 | contig 19406 bp, 12 predicted proteins | sample 7278011 | NCBI WGS metagenome assembly JAAUYL01 (sample SAMN14350225, study PRJNA611818) | marine sediment metagenome | isolation source: surface marine sediment (1.8m) | place: French Polynesia: Moorea | collected 2018-08
CCTTATTTTTCACTATAGCATACTATTGTAAATAGCGCATGGGTTGATTGGTTTTCCCATACGACGCTCCCGTTCCGGAGAGCGCGGGTCTTCAACCAACGTTGAGATAAATTTAAAACTAAAAATATAGATCCCGAAAACCTGATAGATCACTATAATCAATATGCCGAAGAATTTGATGAACACGTAAAAAATGAATTGTGTGGCAATGGAGAAAATTTTCCTGTTGTAGTGACAGCAAAACTATTTGCAGAAACTGTCCCCTACCAAGAGTCGATGAAAATATTAGACATGGGAGCAGGTACAGGGGAACAAGGAGAACAACTGGCTAAACTGGGTTACAAAAATGTAGAACTTACTGCTTTTGATCCCTCTGAAGGAATGTTGAATATTGCCAAAAAGCGAAATATTTATTCAGAGTTTATCCAAGGTTATTTGCCTGATTCTGGTCTGTCTTCCGATTGTTTTGATGCTATCATTTGCGTAGGGACTTTTATTCCAGGACACGCTCCTGCTGAATCTCTCCGCGAGTTGGTTAGGATTACAAAGAAGGGAGGCTATATTGTTTATAGTGTTCGCAAGCACTTTTATGAAGAGGGAGATCGTCGCTTTCAAGTCGTAGAAGAAGAACTAACCCAAGCCAAAAAGTGGAAAATGATTGCTAAAAGAGAAGATGAATATCTACCTCTTGATAAAATCAAAGGCTATTACTTTAGTTTTCAAGTGTCTACAGATTGAAATTTCGGTTTTAAAGCAAAAGTCCTTTCATGTACAAACTAAGAAAAATATGATACAAACCAAACATATTGCTATGTGGACAGCTCCGAGAAGCCGTTCTACTTTGATTGCTAGAGCGTTTGAACAGTTAGATGAGTGCTGGCTGATTGATCAGCCATTTTACCCCCCATACGCTTTAACGAACGATTTTGGTAACCTGAGAGAGAAACTGTTTTAAAACTGTGTGATACCAACTATCAAAATGTTATTAAAAAGATAACAGGAAAACTACCGAAGGGTAAGTCGTTTTCCTTCCAGAAACAACTTTCAAAGCACGCTTTACCAGAATTTGGTCGAGAATGGTTGCCAAGTTTGCATAACTTTTTTTTGATTATAAATCCTAAAGAAGTAATTATTTCTTATCAAAAAATATTACATAAAATTGGCAGGAAAGATAGAAAAGTCAATCAGCATGATGTAGCAATTCACTATCTTTACAAAATATTTAAAGAAGTTGAATAAATATTAGGGGAGCCACCTCTTGTTATTGACTCTACTGATTTAATTAAAAATCCTGCACGGGGTCTAAAGGTATTGTGCAACGATCACCTTGGGGTGACATTTTCGGAAAAAATTTTAAGTTGGGAATTGGACTTAAAAAATTCAAATCTACTTTACACGGGAGACTTATCTCCTTATGCAAGATTCTGGTATTCACAGGTGAGTAATTCTGAAGGATTTATGCCCTATAAAGAGAAAGAAGTGGAGTTTCCAGAGGAACTTCTTCCTCTTCTGGAAGACTGTCTTGTCTTATACCAAGAAATGTATCAATCTTGTACGTTATTCAATAATTAATGCTAGTAAAAACATGAAAAATTTACCATCTTTGAAATAGCAATCAACCCTAACTATAAAATTTTTCTAAAAAATTAGAAGAAATCTGCTCTTCCTTACTTCAAGATTTTTTCTATATTTTTCAAAGCATCAAAGGCTTAAATCCATGCTTAACAGATAACTTTCCAATTAATTCCATTTTTTCCACAGTAATTAAATTCCGTCCCCAAGAAAAATTAGTATATAACTTTTCAAACTCCAGTAGCATTGACTCAGCAAAACAAGCAAATAACTGACGACCTGGTACATCCATATTGACAATGTTCATAATTTTCCAGTCAATATCAAGAGAATGTTCTACAATTCCACCATTGAGAACATAAATTCCTTCTTGCTGAACCTTAGTAGCCATGTTTTTGGGATAACCACCATCAATCAATAAACAGGGCTTCTTTAACAGACTTGAATCAATTTCTAGACCTTTGGGCATACTAGCGACCCAAACGATAATATCAGCTAGAGGTAAAGCTGCATCTAATTCTAGAATTTTGCCCCTACCTAATTCCCCTTGTAGATTTTTTAGTGGCTCTTGCTTACGAGCTATCAATAATAATTCTTCTACTTCTGTCTTAGTACTCAACCAGCGACATACTGCACTGCCAATATCACCAGTTGCCCCACATACAGCTACTGTTGCTTTTGACAAATCAATTCCTAACTTTTGTGCCCCTTGTTCTACTTGCTGACAGATAATATAAGCTGTGTGAGTATTGCCAGTAGTGAAACGTTTAAATTCCAATGTAATATTGCGAATTTGCTTAAACTTCTGCAAATTAAAATTCTCAAAAATAATTGATGAAAACCCACCCAAAGCAGTTATATCAATACCATTCTTCTGAGCATGGGCCATGGCATTGATTATTTTACGGGTAGCTGCTTTGATTCGGCTAGAAGCTAGCATTTCTGGTAGAAAACAAGATTCTACATATTTGCCTTCAATTTTCTGACCTGTGATACTTGTTACTTTGATTGTATCTACTATTTGAGGTGGAGCGCTGCACCAGAAGTCAAGACCTTGATCTGCGTATTCTGGATATCCTAAATCTCTTGCTACAGATTGGGCGTGTTCTAAGCTAGTTAGATGACCAATTAGACCAAACATTCAAATTTTAAGTTTTGATTATTAGTAGGTTAGTTATTGCTGATGGTATGTGGAAATAAGGGTAGAATTGTAAATTGGCAAGTATCATTTTCATGCTTGAACAATCTTTTGTTAAATGTTATGCCATTACTCATTCCCAATCCTAATTTCCACATTGATTAAAATTAACTATGCGGCAACCAGACCATAAGCTGACATCCGCATAATTTCTCCAGTAGTAAAACCAATATTGTTCAGAGCTTCACCATAAGCAATCATAAAATCCTCAATTAATGCTTCTTTTTCCATTTCCAAGGTCTTAGCATCTTTTTCTACCTGGTTCAGCATTTTCCATACTAGAGGTAAGTTTTGGCGATTTGCTTGTTGTAGTTCTGCTTTGGAGTCTTCAAAATGCTCTTTTAGCCATACTTCACCAAAGTTGAGATGACTGTACTCATCTTTGACCACACCTTCAGTAATTTTTCGAGCAAAGGGATCGGCAACAGGAATATAAATATTGTATGCTGCGATCGCGAAACATTCAATAATTAGAGATTGAATTAACAGACAAGTTACGACATTGCCTGTAGATGCTGCTGTTTGAAAGTTCTGATGCAGTGGGTCAAAAAACTTTTTGGCAAACTCCATATCAGGTTTCACTTTCAGATTATTGCCACAAGCTTGAAAGCCTTTTTTGTGGCGATTTTCCATTTTTGATAGCTTAATCAGCTCATCCTTTTGATCGGAAAGCATTTCGGCCAGTTTAATATAGTTTTCATAAGCCTCTTGCTCTCCTTCAATTACAATTGCATTGATTCGGCTATAGGCATCTTTGTAAGTTTCAGTTTCAAATTTTGTTTGCTCGGTTTCAATTTGAGACTTTACTTGATCTAGTTTAGTTTCACTTTGAGAATCCATGGTAGGAATTGCTTCAAGCTTTGGCATACGTTAGTTATCTCCTCATCACAAAATAGTTTTAGAAGTGGAAAGAAAAATATTTTATTAATCTTAACTTAGCTTATAGTTTACTGTACCTACTTTCTGGAATAATTGGTTAGTATAGCTATAATTTATCTTTTAATTAAGGCCCAAATTTTGTACAAACCTCCATTTCTACAAATTTTAGTTTAGATTCTGGTAATTCTACCTAAAAAATTATATATCAATTTATTGACCTTTTTCAGAGCATCGAATAGTTAAGCTTTAGTTTCGTTAGTTATTAGGCTTTTGATTATCGCATTTTTTTTGGCCATGTATTGTGGAGATTCACAATGGCCAATAATTATCGCTCTTGACTCTAGTTATTATTGATAAATTTTGGTGTAGATACCAAAGGTTTACCTCTCTCATCTGTAAGATTAGTTGAGTTTTCTTCTCTCAACTGCTGAGATTGAATTGAGTTTTCTTCTCTCAACTGCTGAGATTGATCTGGAGGTACAGTCTGATAGTCTACAGATGGAGTAGGGGTAAGCCAACTTTGCCAAAGACTAATTTGACTCTGGGCTGAATTATAAGCAAGACTATTTCTCGGAATTTTCCTAGCAATTGAGATTGCTCGTGCCACATCTCGGTTAACTACATCCATAGCGATCGACAATATTTGTTGACTCCATTGATTAATCAATTGGGAAGCCTCCAATTGCCTGGAGCTAGAAGTTGGTACTTGCTGTGCTAAAGTAATTGCTTTAGCATAAGCATCTGCCGTTGCTGCTACTGCTGCTTGACGAGCATTCTCTAAACTTCTTTTGGCCTCTTGTTGAGATTGCCACTCCTGAATTTTAGCTAAGGCTTGATTATAGAGGATTCTACCTGGTTGAATTTTTTTTGCTGTGGCAATTGCCTGTTCTGTATTACCTGACAATGCTAAAAGTTGTGCATTATCAAGAATTGGTTGGTCTTGAGAACGTTGAACTTTTTCTGTCCACCTATTAATTTTGTTTTGAGCTTCCTGATAAAGAGTTCTCCCCCGACCAATTTTACTTGCTGCATCAATTGCTGCTTGTAAAGAAGTTATATCACCAAAGCTCGCTAATTTTTCGGCTTTCTCCAAAAAAGGCCGATCTTCTTGTTGCTGTAGTTGTCTACTCCAAGCTTCTATCAAATTAGTTGCTTCTTCCCCCCGAGGGTTATAGGGAGGAATACTCTGCAATTTGGCGATCGCTGCTTTTAGATCGCTAATTCCTTTGGGTTGGGCTAGTTTTTTTCCTTGCTCAATAATGGCGACATCTGCAATTTCCTGCTGCCACAGACCAACCAACTGTTGAGCTTTGCTGTAAAAAGGTCGTTCTGCGTTGAGTTTTTTAACTTGAGCTATAGCATCTTCTAATCCTGCTATTGTACCTAAACTAGCTGGGGAATGGGCACGAGCTAATAATTCTATATCTTCTACCTTTTCCTGTAGGGCATCATTTTTTGGAACTTTATTGACTATATCAAGTGCCTCTTGCCAATTTCCTGCGTTTAATTTTACTGAAGCTATCTCTATTATTTGTTTTCCCAAATTAACTATTAACTTTTGAGCCTTTTGATAAATATAACTCTTTTGTTCAATTTCTTGAACTTGTTTAATAGCATTTGTCAGATTATCTAGTCCACCTTGTTCTCCAATATCTCGTGCTTCGCTTAATTTAGCCCCTTCTTTCCGAGTTCTTTTAATGTCGTTAATTAGTTCCTGGTATTTTTTTGTTCCCCAGTGGACATTTGGCACTGATAGTAAACGAGAGGCTTCTATGGAAGCTTGATTCCATTGTTCTTTACGCAAATATTCTTGAGTCTGCTTGTAATTTGCTTGAGCTTGATTCCAAGTTTTTTGCCAGTCTTGAATCTGTTTTTCTACGAGTGGGTAAGCTGGCACTTTCTGGGGAACTTTTTGGGCAATAGTAATAGCTTCTTCTAATTTTCCATCTTGAAAAGCTAAGTCTCCCAAGGACAATATTTTTTTCGACCACCTTTCAATATAACCATCTATTTGTGGACGCATTGGATGGTCATTTGATAAAACATCTACCAGATTAATTGCTTGAAGTAAACTGTCCACAGTTGAGGAAGTAGCTAACAACTGGGCACAATAAAGGCGTTTACTAGCAGATGCAGTACGCCAGTAAGTTGACTCACAATCTCCCTGAGAGGGTAACTTAAACAAAGCCGACATAGCTGTTATACCTGCTCCAGCGGGAACTATTACCAGTAGTCCTATCCACAACAACCCATAAATAGAACCTAGATTGTTTGGAGGTTTTGGTTTTTTTGGCTCAGTTTTTTTTATTGGGGAAACTGAATGTTTTTCCTGATTAGAGTATTTTGCCGGAGATTTGTAGGTCTTGATCTGACTGCCATTTGATCTAAGTTCTTGCAGTCTTTGTTCGCGATTTTTCCGACGTTCAGGTAATTGCCTCTGACGGATTATCCGGCCATGGCCTATTGTTTTGTGCTTTTCATTCATATATGCTTTATCCTGAGCAGCAAGCAACGAAGATATTAAACTCTCATTACTTTCGGATTGATTCAGCCTACAAACAAGCTTTTATCTAAATTAAAGTTAATTTAATTATATGCGGTTTCTAGGTATACACTATTTTTTACATATTTGCAACCAATTATCTCAACGTTAGTTGAAGATTGGCGCTCTCGATCCCCACGAGTGAAAGCTATCCCCGATCGGGAACTCCTAACATCCTTTTCTGATAGGGAGATGGGGGGGTGAGGAGATGGGGAGGTGGGGGGAGTTTAGCCTCTAATTAAATACATTTACTCTCCCGAAATATCCATTGAATGGTAATAAACATGACCTTTTTCTAATGTCTAAGTTTTATCTTAAGAAAAAAGATGTTTATAAAGCATAGCTAAAAAAGGGGGGATGGGAAAACAAATCAATATTCAGGTTTTCACGAGCTTTGTGTTAAGCTACATGGTAGTCCTGCATGGTAATGGTGAGGATATATATTTTTTGATTTCTCCCACACTCCTCATCCCCCCATCTCCCCATCTCCCCACACTCCTGGTGCTTCCTTTACCATTACTATGCATCTCCACCAGGTACATTAGCCTGGTAGCCTAGAAGTGTCTAGGGGAGCCGTAGGATTGGCAACGTACTGTGGAGCGAGTCTTGAGAGAAAAAAGAGGTTCTCCCGATTAGGCAGGTGATATGTTTCGCTGGGCGACATGAAAAGTGTTTCAGCTGTTGCCGACATGGATGGGTACCATGACAAACGGAAAGCTCCTCTGTAAGAGGCAATAGAAACCGCACGTCGTGATGTGACCAAATCCCTTGTTGTCGCCCTATGGGCAACGTTGGGAAGATTTGATTAATGGATAATGGATAGTGGATAATTACCTCTCCCTAAAACGGATTTGATTGACGCGGAGCGTGAAAATTTTTTCTTCTCAAGGTGAGATTGGATATGGCGAGGAGACCTCGCCATCCCATCCTAGGTAATGCTCCGCTTTCCGACCGCTTGTTTCTCCTAATTAGGAGAGGCTTTTTACCTTAACTATTCGGTAAAGTAGTTTAGATTGAATTATTAAAATTTATCGATCAAAACGTTGGTTTAAGACTGGCGCTCTCTCAACATGAGGAGTATCGCTAAGGCGGAAATAAATCTACGGAAGTAATTCTGTACACAGTACCTCATAAAGACCAATCAATGTTGGTTGTACTTTTGACAGTAATCTAAAATCAATGTACTACTAGCTAGTAGCGCGTCTAGACTAAAATTGTGGGTAAAACATCCCTCCTCTCGGAGCAGGAGAGGAGTTGGGGAAGAGGTCTTCATTGACTCGCTCTTTACCCACATTTTAAAGCTAGACGAGGTAATACTACTAGCTAGTCTAAACTAAAATTGTGGGTAAATACAAGCCAATAATATTGAATTTACTGCCTTCTTAGCAATTGCTTTACCGACATTCTAAAGCTAGACACCTTACTACTATAGTAGCTAGTCTAGACTAAAATTGTGTGTAAAACCTAACCCCCCAACCCCATTCCCTGCAAGGGAATGGGGATAAATTATCCCCTCTCGGAGCAGGAGAGGGGTCGGGGGAGAGGTCTTCCGGGATACTGAAACTTAACCCATATTTTAAAGTTAGACGCGCTAATAGGTAGGGCTACTGGGCTACCAGTGGCAGCCAGTGGATCTACAGTAAGACTATCAAGAGGGAATAGGGCCGAAGGCAGATGCTATATTTCGCTGCACGACATAAAAAGCGTTTCGTCTGTCGCCGACATGAATGGGGAGCATGACAAACGGAAAGCTACTCTGTTAGGGCATCTCCCACCCAGGAGGCAAGAGGCAGCATCAACCTAAATCCAGTTTCCCTAAGCGACATGAAAAGTTCAGGGGTGCGTAATACGGTTTAGGAATCCTGGGTTTTGGCCCAAGGGTAAGGTCTGGAGAATTTCAATGAGATAACTTCCGTAATTGTCCAATAGGCACTTCTGTGAAAGGTTGTTGTAACTCTTGAATGAGTTGTGTAAGATCTTCTTGACTGGCTTGGTATACTTCTCCACAAAATTCGCAGGTTGCTTCGGCACCGTTGTCTTTTTCAATCATATCTTTTAGTTCGTCTATACCAAACATTTTTAAAGCTCCTAATACCCTCTCAAAAGAACAGTCACAGTTAAAACGGACTATTTGAGTTTCGGGCAATATATTTAAGCCCATATCTCCCAAAAGTTGTTGGAAAATTTCTGGTAATGTTTTGCCAGAACGCAGTAAGGGAGTAAATCCTGATAGAGAGGCGATACGAGATTCTAGGGTTTGAACTAATTCTTCATCTATAGCTGCTTTGGGCATGACTTGTAACAAAAGTCCTCCTGCTGCTTGTATGCCTTCTGTATCTACAAATACTCCTAGCACTAAAGCTGATGGTGTTTGTTCTGATGTGACTAAATAATGGGTAATGTCATCTCCAATTTCTCCAGATACTAATTCTACTGTACTGGAGTATGGGTATCCGTGGCCTATGTCTCTCACTACATATAGGTAACCTTGATTGCCTACTGCTTTCCCTACATCAAGTTTGCCGATTTGATTTGGTGATAGCTCAATTGTAGGATTCTCTACATATCCTCGCACTGTTCCATCTAGGCCAGCATCAACTAGCACTCCTCCTAAAGGACCATTGCCCTGGACACTAATGTTAACTCTTGATTTTGGAGTTTTCATACTAGAAGCTAATAATAGTCCTGCGGCCATTGTTCGGCCAAGAGCAGCAGAGGCCACCCAAGAAAGTTTGTGTCGTTGTCTTGCTTCTTCAGTTAAGCGAGTGGTAATTGCACCAACAGCACGAATGCCTCCTTCTGCTGCCGTAGCTCTAATTAGTTGATCTGCCATTGGAGTCCTTACATTTCTTAATAATTCTGAGTTTCTTTATCATAACTCTCTTGGAATACTACAGGTGAAATTTGTCCAAGATAACCGGACTTTAGTAAAAATAGGTTAAAAATAGCATCATGTATATACTTGCGATGTTCTAATTTTGTTTGACAAAAAAACCAAAATATAAATAAATTTAAAAATTATATCTATTGTTATTGGTGATTAGATTGTTATGTTAGGTACTTTTCAAAAAAGCCATATAAGGATTGAGATTGAAGCTCCCGAAGCTACGATAAGAGATAGTTTGCTATGTCCATCTCAGTTACAAATATGGTTATGGCCTCAGCGTTTTTCTCCTGGACTACCGGAACAATTATCTGAGGGTGTAAAGTTTGAAACTTGGGTTGGACTGATAGAAATTAAGCATTGTGTTGATATAGTGAGACCAAATTGTTTGAGACTTATACTTAGTCAAGGCATTGATGGGTTTCATGAGTGGTATTGGGGAGATGGTTGGGTACAATCTCGTCTGGAAGGAATATCTATGTTTCCTATAAATTTGGGTCAAACTTTTAGTTTGCTTCGCTTACGAGATTTTGTATCTGGTAAAGAATAAGTGGTTCGGTTTTAGGTTATCAAATATTCAAGATATAGGATTATTAAAGACCTACAAAGAATTGATTACCGAATAATTAATAATTATTAATTAAATAATTCAGCTTTATTAGCCTCCCCTTTCAAGGGGAAAAAAGTGCTCTTGAATTTCCTTATATTCAATTCCCGTACAGTTTTAACCAGAGGTAATTATCCATTATCCATTAATGAACTACTCTAATTCTCTGTAAATATTGAAATCTTGCAGTAAAATGATTTCAATGAAAGAAAAATATGTAATTATTTTTGTGTACCTGCTTATATCTTGTTGCAATAATCAGCATTGTTTCATGTATTGTACTAATTTTATCTACAATAAATGCTGATACTTTACCGGTGAACATAGCAAAGATAGTGACATTTATAAACATGACAAATACTGCAATTATTTTTCCTTCTAGTGAGGATGCTTTACTTGCAATTGGTTTGTCAGAAATACAGAGAATAAATACTAAACCAAAATCCTTCTTCTAAGGAAGTCAAATTTGGATTATTATTACTTTCAAATACTGGGATAGCAACACTAGCAAAGATAATAGTTAGCAATAGTAGTCCAAAAAAAATTGAATATTGGAGAATAGCTCTTTGCAAAATTATAGGAAAATGTGCTGATATAATGGTTGAATCAACAAGATAATCTAAGTATTTGTACTAGGGGTAATAGTCGTAAAGCTCTAGTTATTCTGAACACTCTTAGTCAGCGTAATATGGCGAGTATATCTAACCAGTATTCTTGAAAATAAAGTTTTTTGTCAGGTGTGACTATAAACCTGGGAGTTAATTCTATTGCAAATAATATAGTTAAGCTCTCAGTTATGATCTTGTAGATCACATAGATAGGGTTAATTTTCGGATATAGATAATTCTATTAGGGTTAATATAACTGAAAAATTATGATAATTACAATATTTTTATTAAAAAAAAATTAAGTAGACATGATATTAAGACGCACTTCAACTACAAATTTAAAAATCAACAAACTAAGCAAAATATTAGCTCTGTTTCAGATATTAGTAAGTTAGTTAAATATTCAAAATTTCAGAAGAAGCGAGGGCTTATTTATATGAATTAATCTTTAGCATTTCCAAATGTATAGTGAAATCAACTCCGTATTTATCATAAGACAAAAAAATCATTTTTCTCTTTTATACTGTTTCCTATTCCCCATTAATATTTTCCTTTTTTCATCAATCCTAGTTTCAGATATCAAATTGAAACACTACAATTTATTCAGTTTTTTTGTAGAAAATTACTGTAAATGAAAAAAGCAGATTTTTGGTGATATTTTAGTCTCCTAATTTTTCTTGGAAATTTGGATAGGTACTACGATCATTTATATTGACTATGCGACTCTCATCACCTGTTGCTGTTACATTTTCATATACTCCTTGATCCCGTTTTACCAATTTACTAAATCCGTGACTTTTTAGATCGCTAACTCCAGTTTCTACTATTATTCTAGGGGCACTAATCATACGTTTAACAGGAGTGTCTTCTGGAGTGTCGCCTATATCACATTTAGCTAATTTACATAGCTCACCCCAAGTTGTGATATTTTCATTTATACTGTGCCAAACTTCTAGTTTTTGCTTATTAGTTGGACAAAAATAATCGTATATAGGCATAGTTATAGCTTCTACAGTAATAGTTTGTCTTTAATTATAGATGATGCTATATTATACTAGCAAGTCTTTAGAGAAGTTGGAAAACTAAAGGAATCTAAATAAATTACTTTTTTTTTACAATTTGCTGGGAAATTTGGTTATAGGATGAGAATTATTCTACAAATTATCATACAGCAATAGATTATAAGATTGTATATTTGATTTTAGATTATTCGGGTATATTTATTAAATTTAGCTATATATTTTCAGTCTCTGTTTTAGAGTTCTATAAAACTGATAACATTTTCTGCTACTGGAATCCAGAAGTTGATAATTTAAACCCTTTTTTAAGGGGAATCTAAATATAGTATACATTGTCTTAAATTATTTTGAGGAGCATTTATTAATGAGCGATTTCAAAGTAACACCACAAAGCGATCTAGCTACCAGTCAAATGTTAGAAAGATACAACTTAGAGGATGAAACAATTCTAAAACGTTGGGCGCAATTACATGGTATTGATAGTAGTCGAGGTTACTATAATCCAGATGAAGTCGATCTAATAGATCATGTACATCATCATATTTATAATCTTGGCATGAGCATTATTGACTATCAAAGTTTTATAGAACATCGTCAAATTAGGCCACAAAAGTCTGCCCAGGAAGAGGAAAAAAATATAAGGCAAAATATTATATATAACAACTCTATTAATGATGAAGTAAATGATACTTCAGAACAAGTTAATAATGAAGGTTATACAGCTATAGAGATGTTGAAAAACCAGTATTCAGAAGCAATTGATGTAATGGGAGAAAGAATTGCTGACCATTTTATAGATGAACTAGATTTATCTGTAATGCGACATCTAGTTAAGAAGGTAAAAGCACGTCAAAAACTTAATGGTAAAGTTTCATCAAATCGTTTTCTTAAAACAATTAAAGCGGTTTTACAGCCTCAAAATGGTAATTATCTTGTTCCTAAAGATAATCAAGATAATGAGGATGAATCTAGTATTGAACTAGAACAAAATCATCGACTTGGTTAATTAATTGGTTGAGCACTAATTTTCTGTGATGGGAGAGGGATATATTTTGTACAAGGTTTTTTTAGGGAGGTATTGAAGATTTTGTTAAACCTAATTCTGCTTAGTAATATCTGGTCATAAATCAGGTTGACTTTGACTATTGAAGACCTGTGTAGGGGTTTGGTTCTTCAGGAATTAACAATGAACAATTAATAATTAATAATTACCCCTTCTTAAAACTATTGAGGATTGACCAAGAAGGAAAATTTTTGATTTATCCCCTATCCCAGGGTCGGCTTCAAGGCGTGAATTGTTGAATGAATAATTAATTGACTATCAACTCTTAATTATTAATTATTCACTATTAATTATTAATTATTCGGTAAACCCCTACAGAATTAACCCGGAGTTTGGGAAAGTTTACTTGGTGCAATTATTTTACGTTTAGTTTTGCATACTTACTTAGCTTGATTTTATTATAAATAAGTGGCATATAGATGTTAAGTGGAAGAGTTAAAGAAGTTATAAGTCAGAAATGATAAGTCAGAAGTTGTTTTTGTAACGGGAATTTTCAGCAACTCTCCAAAAATACTTCGCCTTAAAAGGCAGGTTTTTAAAACCAATTATTTTGATAAAATTCAATCATCCTTTCCCACGCAAAAAATTCTTGATTAATAGAGGGAATAATAATTGGAGATTAAGATCAATAATTTGATTTATGTTTGATTTTATATAATTCCTATATGAATCGTGAAAAAAATATGGCTGGATTAGTTTTTACAGGGTTAAGTTGTTCTGAAAAATGATTTGGTATTTCTCTAGAATGGGGTTATTCTAGTAGTCACAAATAAATTTGGTAGCCCTTTATAAGTATTCAAGAATTGATAATGGATAATGAATAATGGATAATTACCTCTGGTGGAAACTGAGAGTATTTAACCCTGGTGGAAATCTCCTAGCACTTTTCTTGACTGCTGTTTCTTTATGCGGGGGATATTTTCTACATAACTCAAATATAACTGCTATAAGTAAGTAGGCAAAATTATTTCTAGATTTACTACTCAGGTATATTTCCTTTTCCCTGTCTTGACCATAAGTTAAATTGATTTTGCACAGGTACTTAAATTCAAAATTTTTCAATTACGACTAGGTGACTTATAAATTTGATTAGCTACATACTTAATTTTTTTTGAATTTGCTGTAAAACTATAAACCATAGAAAAAATGATTAAATCTTGGATGATAATTGGCAGTGTTACTTTTTTAATACCATTTAGTAGTAACTTCTTAATTAGTTCTAGAGATGCTCAATGGTTTAGACGTTTACAAAGACCTCATTGGTTAACTTTTGAAAGATTAATTCCACTAATTTGGACGACGATTTTTATTTGTGGTGCTTGGTCTGCATATATTATCTGGGAACAAGAACCAGGAACTCAAACAACTTGGTTGTTAATGGCACTATATTTATTGTTAGAAATAGTGACAATAGCTTATACACCTGTCATGTTTCGTACACAAAGTTTGAAAGTGGGAACAATTATTGGGGGAACTGGTTTTGTACTAAATATAATGCTAATTTTGACTGTCTGGAAAATTAATATTTGGGCTGGAATTTTATTATTACCCTATACATTTTGGAGTCCAATTGGTACTTATACTACTTGGGAAATGAGTCGTATTAATTCGGAAAATTAGTAATATTGACTAATTTGAATAAAAGCTGTAATACTATTTATTTATAATAATGTGCGTAATAATTTATTATCCTTAGTACCTAATTATGCTAAGGATTTTTATCTGTTATTAAGGGCAGCTTCATAGAGAAATAGTCTAATACTAATTACCATAAACTTTGCTATACTTGGATTTTCTATTTATAAATATTATTTGTGGGAGTAAATACTTGATATTTAGTAACTTTGGCTATGAAGTAAAGTTATTTTTACCAGCTTCCAAGTATAACAATAATGCATGAGAATTGGTATAAGTAGAAAATTATAATTAATACTTCAATTTGTTTGGCTAAAATTGAAGTAAAAGAAAAAATTATTCAGCTACAAACAGAGTTTGTGAGAAGTCGAGCTTCTAAATTATGATCAAACTTCACAAATAGAGTTTTTAGTAAGGAAAAAAACTTTATTAGGATTCAAAGAATAAATAGTATTTATAGCAACTTATGCCACAAAAATAGTTGGTTTTAGCTTTCTTTAATATTGATAATCCAGAAATTTATAGTCTCTTTGTTTATCCAAAATTTAAACTGCAAAGTACTGGTAGTAAATTACTGCAAACTCTAGCCAAAATTGCCATTCATAAAAAACATAAGTTTATCTATGTTAATTCTTTATTGACAGCTAAAAATTTTTATAGCAACAGAGGATCTAATAAAATTAGAGAATCAAGTTTTTATTCAAAATTCAAAAAAAAACGTTCAATAATTAATAATTACCTCTCCTTAAAACGGATAGGATTGAGCAAAATAATTTTTTTTCTTTTTTCTCCTTTAAAGGAGAGGCTTTAGACCTTAATTATTCGGTAAATTCTGTATTGATGAAAAAAAAATTTATCAATAGTAATAATAGAGTAGTATATAGTAATATTTTTCATGATTGGTATTATTTTAATTGTATATAATCTTATCGGATAATTAGTTAGGATATTTATAAATTATCAAACTCAGTCAGAGATTACTTCTGACTTGTGCGTAGCGCTATACTAGCTTATATTAGATTATGAATGATAATTAATTTGGTGATGGTTTGATGGAAATAATTGATTATATAATTGTCACAATTTATATCTTGTTTATCGTTAGTTTTGGATTTTTTCTACAAAGAAAAGCATCGACAGGAATCGAGTCTTACTTTCTGGGAAATCGCAATCTTCCTTGGTGGGTTTTGGGTGCTTCTGGTATGGCTTCTAATACTGACTTAGCTGGTACTATGATATTAACTGCTTTGGTTTATGCTTTAGGAACTAAAGGATTTTTTATTGAAATTCGGGGTGGAATAGTATTATATTTAGCCTGCCTAATGACGTTTATGGGAAAGTGGAATTGTCGCGCTCAAGTAATGACTGTTGCTGAATGGATGAAGTTACGTTTTGGTAATGGTAGAGAAGGAAATATTGCCAGAATTATTAGCGCAGTTGCTAATATTATTTTTGCTATTGGTACAATTAGTTATTTTGCTGTTGGAGGAGGAAAATTTCTAGGAGAATTTATGGGAATTGATGATGGAATTGCTGGGATTTTACTGATTTTATTAGCTTTGATTTATACTACTATTAGTGGTTTTTATGGGGTAGTTTTAACGGATATTTTTCAAGGTGTTTTGATTTTTGTGGCGATTTTATATATATGCTTTATGACTTTTCAAACAGTAAATTTGCCAGATACTTTTTCGATTTCAATTCCGGGTACAGAACAATTACAAGAATGGAGTTTGGCAGAATGGAGTAGTATTACACCACGGATAAAAATTGACTTACCAGGGGATTATAGTATTTTTAATTTATTTGGTGGAGTGATGTTATTTTATACTTTTAAAGTATTTCTAGAAGGTGCTGCTGGTAGTGGTGGTTATGTTGCTCAACGTTACTTTGCTGCTAAGAGCGATCGCGAAGCTGGTTTACTTTCTTTATTCTGGATGTTTTTATTATCTTTTCGCTGGCCATTAGTTACATCTTTGGCAATATTAGGAATAGATTACGGTCTGAAAAATCAGGTAATTTCTGACCCAGAATTAGTCTTGCCTACTGTAATTGCTGAATATATTCCAGTCGGAGTTAAGGGTTTATTGGTTGCTTGTTTTATTGCTGCTGCAATGTCAACTTTTGATTCGATTATTAATTCTACTGCTGCCTATTGGGTTAAGGATATTTATCAAGCTTATATTAAACCTGAAGCTTCTAATCAACAATTGGTTAATCAAGGTCGTTTAGCTTCTATTTTTATTGTTGGTTTAGGATTAATTTTTAGTTTTAATATCACGAATATTAATGATATTTGGGGATGGTTGACTTTAGGGTTAGGAACTGGGTTGTTTATTCCTTTAGTTTTGAGATGGTATTGGTGGCGATTTAATGGTTATGGATTTGCCATTGGTACTGGAGCAGGTTTGGTTGCAGCTATTTTGACCAAAGCGGTGATTTTACCTTTTTTGAATATGCCTCAACTTCAAGAATATATTCTGTTTTTAGTTCCGAGTATTTGTTCTTTTTTAGGATGTATTATTGGAACATTTTTAACTCCAGCAACTAACTTGGAAGTGATTGATAATTTTTATCGCGTGACTCGACCTTTTGGTTTTTGGGGAGTGGTTAGTCAGAATTTGCCAACTAATCTTCAGGTAAAAATTCAAAGGGAAAATCGACGAGATATTCTGGCAACTTTGATTGCTATTCCTTGGCAGTTGGTTTTATTTTTGATGGGAATGATGTTGATGATGAAGCAGTGGGAGAATTTTGGTGTCTTGTTGTTGATGTTTATTTTGTTGTCGATAGGGTTATATTTTACTTGGTTTAAGCATCTGGATAAAATACATAGGTAAAAAATTGCTTTTTTAGACTAATTAACTGTTCTTTATCCTTTATTTATCTCTTTAATTTAATCCTTTTTAATCTTATAGGTAGTTTTTAGTAGGTATTAACAATGCTAAAAATATTCAGGGGATTAGCTGACGCAAATATACACTTTTCATGTCGCGAAGTGTTTGATTTCGGCTGTCGCCGAAATCCCTTAAATTAGTAGACTATATATATAGTAGGTAGGCATCAATAAAGGTTAAAATAAAAAATATGAAAAAGAAGCTATAACCGAATTGCCACTAGGTTTTCACTGCGCGTGAATGTTCATTGCTATTGTACCAATTATTAAGTCCATCTACTTATCTTTACCTAAGTCTTGTTAATATTTGTCCACCCTACCAATTACATTGTTTAAATAAACTACAGTTTCTTTTTTTTTAGTAATTTTTACATTTCTTATGAAAAGCAAATTGTAAAAATACTTAACACTACTTAATGCTAATTGAGTCGAATTTTCGTTAAGCTATAGATTAAGTCACTAAATATATATAAAGTAATGGCAATTATTTCTCCAAATCTGGAGTCCAATCAACAACGTTGGCAAACAATAGTTTGTTTAACTTTAGGTTTCTGGTTAAGCGCCTGCATAATTTTAGACCTAGTAATCATGCCAAGTATGTATGCTTCTGGGATGATGAATACATCAGATTTTACAGTAGCAGGTTCAGTAATGTTTTCTGTATTTAACCGAGTAGAGTTACTTTGCGCAAGTTTGGGTTTAACAGGTTTATTAGTTTTGAGTGTTACGTCAAATAATTTCATTAAAAATACTAAGACAGCAATTATTTTTTCTATCGTATTATTGGCGATCGCTTTAATTGATACTTATGGTTTAACTCCTCAAATGACTGCTTTGGGTATTAATCTCAATTTGTTTGAGTCAGTTAATGAAGTTCCTGTAGCAATGAATCAAATGCACGGCGGTTACTGGTTATTAGAAATAATTAAATTGGTTGTTGGTGCTACTTTATTTGGTTGGTGTTACCGACAACAAAACTGAATTAATAATTATTTCTTACGGTACTACGAAGATAGTCAAAAAAATTAGGGTGGTTCATTAATGGATAATTATCTCTCCCCCAAACGGATTTGATTGACGCGGAGCGTGAAAATTTTTTCTTCTCAAGGGGAGATTGGATATGGCCAGGTCTCCTCGCCATCCCATCCTAAGGTAACCCATCCATATCTCGACCGCTTTTTCTAATTGAAAGGAGAGGCTTTAAACCTTAATTATTCGGTAAGTTTAAGCAATTACCAGAAGTTTCTCCCAGTCAATTTATTCAAGGTCAATTTATTCAAGAAGTTTTAGAATATTATCTACCATTGGCAGTGGCGATCGCTTTGGAAAAAGCTCGTTTCCTGACGGAATGCTTCGCAAACAGAATTTATTATTGCGCCGATATTAGCAGAAGTAAAAAAAATATCTAATAACCAGATAAGTTTATTTTCTGGCATTGAGTTTAATGTTAATCCAGAGTTAGGATTAAATGGTTTTTGTGACTTTATTATTAGTTTGTCAACCCAGCAAATAGTTCTCAAAGCACCAGTAATAACTTTAGTAGAAGCTAAAAACGATAATCTGAGAAATGGTTTAGCTCAATGTATGACAGAAATGGTTGCTGCTCAAATTTTTAATCAAGACAAAGACAAGGAAATTCCCAAGATTTATGGAGTTGTTACTACTGGTACTGCTTGGCAATTTCTAGAGTTAGAAGCTCAAACAATAATCATAGATTTAGAGGAATATTCCGTCTATAATTTACCGAATATTTTAGGAATATTAACCAGTTTTGTTAGTTAGTATTTAGGCTTTCAGCTATTAGCATTCAGTTTTTGAAATTAGTTGAATAAAAAGTCATATTTACGGGTAAAAAATCCAAGTTAATCTTTATGATATCAAAATTTTTGTGAGGATGCAACGGAAAATCCTTTGACGCGCCGATTTTTTTCAGGAGCTTCAGGAAATGCAAAAGTTGGCAAAGTGCTAACATCAGAATCTAACCGAATGAATCTTCTGATTCTAATACTTAAAAGTAGGGGAGTATTTTCAATCTTTTTCCTGTATTACTTCTATTCCACTCCAACCTGTAACTCAAAAATTCAATCGTGGGCAAAGATACGATCAAGGCTTCTATAGTGATTAATTAATCAGAAATCTAATAGACATTTCCAATAATCAAAAATAAAATCAATTACTTACTTCTCTCCATTCCCTAATTCCTACTCCCTAAATCTAATATAACCAACTAAATAAATCTGCAATAGATAATTGCCAATCTGTTTGAAAGGGGAGGTTTGAGACCTAATTTTTTGGTCAACATAATTATTTCGCCTCAATGGGGATTTTTTCTTGATTAGTTAATTACAGTAGTTTCCGAATGGAGAAATTGTATTGGGCGATCGCTACCTTGCTACTTTATCTAAAATCTAAAAACTATAACGTAACAGTTAAAGTAACGATCGACTTGCAATAGAGCGTTTAGCGCTCCGCACAACGCGCGTTAACGCGGAGCGACATGAAA
>JAAUYL010101070.1_pt1 | contig 19402 bp, 18 predicted proteins | sample 7278011 | NCBI WGS metagenome assembly JAAUYL01 (sample SAMN14350225, study PRJNA611818) | marine sediment metagenome | isolation source: surface marine sediment (1.8m) | place: French Polynesia: Moorea | collected 2018-08
CGGTGTAATTAGATAATAGAGTGTGGGGAGTGTGGGGGGATGGGGAAATATAGAAAGATTTGGCATTATCAGGACTTACGCATGAGGTACGAAAAACTAGGATTTGAGATTGCTTAAGAGTCGGTCGATAGGGACGGAAATACGTTGTAGTGCGTAAGTCCTAATTATGTGAAGATGGAACATTTTTTTATACTGAATTAACCGGATTTGATATAATTATCAATTATTGAAGCACAACTACCATATCTAGTAGGGGTAATTCGCCAATTGCCCCTACAGATAGTGTATGATTTGATATTTCGCGTAAGTCCTGTTAATTTCTTGAGTTCTTATACAAACGATATTAATTCACCAAATACCTATTCATTTGAATTGAACTTCTTTGCTCACATTTACCAATACTTTGTCACCTCTAGTCAAACTATACTCGCCCCTCCATTTACCTTTAGCAAGAGACTGAGAATTATTGCGTTTACCCACATATCCCATCCATGTTTTTTTAGCAGATTTAATTTCCTTTTTATTGTCTATTACTCGCTCACCGTTAGGAGCAAATAATTGATAATGTTCCTCATCCCCAGGCAACACGCCATAAATTTGCACCCAAAATATTAATGCAGCACTATTTCCTGGCAAAACCGTATCGTAAAATTTGCCAGACCACAAATCATCCATGGTTGGTGCCGCATCAGCAAACCCACTCCGAATAAAACCAGTCGGTTTATAACTCAAGGGTTGTTGCCAAATTGAGTTACGAGCAGTATTACAACCACTCTTAGCATTCGGTCCCACAAATGGATCTACAATTTCTCCCTGATATCGAAAGCTCAAATGTACATGAGGAAAGGAAGCCAAACCCGACTCTCCCACCATTCCCAGTTCAGTACCTGCTTTGACAACTGTTCCTGGTTTCACCACAACACTACCATTGCGGAGATGACAATATTGAGTTTCCCAACCATTACCATGATCTATAACCATTCCGTTACCACATTCAATATTCTTCACCGCATCCCGATCCGCTTGATTTTTGATTCGGCGATCGGGTATTCCATCTCGCACTCTTAGCACTTTACCAGGAGAAACCGCTTCTACCGCTACACCTTTCGCCATGATTTTTTCATCAGATATGGCAAAGTCTGTTCCTTTGTGAGTGTCATAAGTTTGCCTACCGCAACCAAAATCTACTGCTTTTGGACTGGGGTCGCGATCGCTATACAATAAAATAAAGCAGTCTTGGTCTAGCTTACATTCAATAGGTATAGCAAATTTGGGATTATTTGAAACTTGAGCAATAGAATTGTCAATGACGGAATTTTGAAATAGTGGAGTATTAGCATTAGCAGTCAACAGGTAGTTGGTAGCTAATATTATTACTAATGCAGTCAGAAAACCATAAAAATAATTTTTAAGTTTCATATTTTTTCTTTAGTTATCATCGTCTAATATTACAAAGGCAAGTAGATAACCAGATCGGCAAGCTCTTGAGGAAAAGAAGCTTTAGCAATTATTTCCAGGTATTGTACGCATTTACCAATGGAAACCCGCCATTGGTGAGCATAGATAACTCCAGAAAAACTTATACTCTCAGCTTGACGGCGACTACCTTCATATAAAATCCGGTTAAACACTCGTCATTGCGACCGACAGTGAAGCAATCTCCTAAACCCCTGATATTGCTTCCTTCCACTCCGTTCCAGTCGCAATGACTTAGGTATAAGAATTATCCGGATTTGATATCAGCCAGAAAATCATCATCTTGAGTAAACAAGACACGCTAAAGTTGAGTAGCGCGATTAAATACTGTCGGATCTGCTTCTCCAGATAGACCATCGTCTTGAACTGTCAACACATCTATCCCCCGCTGACGCAACCCTTCTGTAATTTGCCGGGCTACATTTTCATCCATATACAGAGCTATACTCACTTAAATTACTCCCTCTGCTTTCAGTCTTTTGACTAACGGCGACTCTCCTACTTCTCGGCATAATTTTTCTGCATCTATTTCTGGTTGATTATCCCAATAATAAGCTAGAGCAGAATAAATTTGACTCATGCTCAAATGAGGATAGTTTTCGTGCAACTCTTCTGGCGTCCAACTGTAAGCTTTAACTGAGGTAATTAACTCGACTACTTTCATCGTGCTTCCTGTAATAATAGGGACATTTTTTTCGTCGAGATGTACATATTTATATTCGGTTTTGGTAGTTGTCATAGTTTTTAATTGATAAGTAGAGAGCGATCGCTCTGTTGACTATCTTTAATGATAATTCAGTTTTCAAATTTTTGTCAAAGGCGATCGGGTATACTGTTTCGTACTCGTATCACTTTACCAGGGGCAACCGCTTCTACAACTACACTATCGTAAAGAAATAATCAATTATTTCCCCTACTACCTACTCCCTCGTCTAGCTTTAAAATGTGGGTAAAGAGCGAGTCAATGAAGACCTCTCCCCCAACCCTTCTCCTGCTCCGAGAGGGGGGAGGTTTTACCCACAATTTTAGTCTGGACGCGCTACTACTCCCTTTTCTGGAGAGGTTTAGTGAAAATCAGGATAAACCATACACATAACGCCCGACTTTCCTATACGAGGCTCCACTTTGGGAGAGCGGGAACTTCCCAGCGGGAAAGTTAAAGGCTTTTCTCCAATTGATAAATAACATAGGGAGCTATCCTCATTTCATCTTTCCAATGAAGTGGATCTGAGCTGTTCCCAAGAGGTCTAAATTCCTGTTTTACCCTCAAACCAGCTTGGAAAAACGCCATTTTGTAGTCGTTGTCGCTCCAAAAATAATCGGTCACATCAATGTTTTCCGGCAGCAAGCGAGCCTTAACTTGTTGCCCCGAATGGAGGGGTGACTTATTCTCTGGAAAGTCTACTAAGCAAGATAGCCAATTTCCCTGGTAAAATTCCTCTGTGTTAGTAACTACTATACCAACGCCAGATGGGCAGATAATTCGAGCCATCTCCCGTACAATTAGCTCGAGATCGTTCCGGTTGCCAATTTCAAGTAACATCCAGCTTGAGAAAAAAGCCTGAAAATATCCATCCACAAAAGGCAAACCTTGGTTGGGTTTCAGAAGATGGTAATCACCTTTTGGATCTGCTTTCCTAGCCTGCGCAATCATCTCTGGACTGATGTCTACACCTACAACATTATTCCCCAGGGCTTTCAAAAAACGGCTTGAACGACCTGTACCGCAGCCAATATCGAGAACAAAGGAGTCCCTCAGTAAACGGTGTTCTGCAACAGTCCGAAAGGCGAGGTAGTCAGTATTATTTAGTTCTCTGAGAGCGTATTGTTCAGCTTGTTGGGAATAGTCAGGACTAGGCATAGTTATATCATTTTTGGTTGAGAAGTTATGTATTTGCCATTAATATCATGTCCCGATGAACGGTTATAAATAATTCCGCAGGAGTCAGGAGTCAGGAGAAAAGAATGTATTAGGAGAGAGAAGTGTTTTGATCGCTAATTATCCGGACATAGTAGCGCGTCCAGACTAAAATTGTGGGTAAAACCTCCCCCCTCTCGGAGCAGGAGAGGGGGTTGGGGGAGAGGTCTTCATTGACTCGCTCTTTACCCACATTTTAAAGCTAGACGAGGTAATAGTATAAATGGATATTTCGGGAGAGTCAACGTATTTAAAACGTATTTAATTAGAGGCTTTTCCATAATGCGTGCTCTCTTTATCCCCCAATTTCCCCATCCCCCATCCCCCATCTCGCTATCATAAAAGGGTTTCAATACTTATGGGTAAAGCATAGCTTTCACGGCGGGGTCTTGAAAAAGCTGAGAGCTGACCCCTAATAGCTGAATGCTTACAATAATGTTGTTATTTTTGACTATGAAATGGGCAACCACCAGCAGTTAAATCTTTGATAAATTTACTATTATTGAAATAATGTTCTACAGATAAAATTTTTAAATCTTCAGTTAATCTAGCAATACTCATCCCAACCATTTCAATAGTTTCACCAGTAGGTTGATACTCTTTAAAATTACCCTTAAAAGTTCCCCAATGGCGCCATTTAAAAGTAACATTTGGCGGTCCTGAAAGCACTTCCATTACTTCCCAAAGAAACCCATCAGGAAAAGCTGTATGAAAAGTTTCAAAGGATGATTTAAAAGTTTCTTCTTCTGGATTATAATGTTTATTTTTACCAATAAAAAGATTGTATGTTCCTTGTTCTGCTGTTTCTTTTGCGGTATATTCTTTACCTCCATTACTACTCATCCGAAATTTATCGGCAACAACAGATAACCACTGCTGAGGATTAGTTTTATTAGATGCTTCCATCTCAAAAGTTCTAACTAAGTTATGAGCGATCGCCTCTAAAGATCCTTCTGGATGATGATATTTTCTTTCTTGTTGGAAAACTCGATCGTTGTGAGAATAGTCTGGTCGTGTTGCGTCTCGCCATTCGACTCCTTCATCATTAGCAATTACTTGGTCTCTATCTTGTACCCAAAGTGGTAGTTCTGTAGAATTAGTATTACTCATATTTATTTTCAATCATTAGTTTTCAGACTTTAATTTACTAGATTATTTTTGAGGACAATAGCTATTACATAATTATTTAATTGTTTTTGATTAAAAGTAAAGAGAAGTAAAAAAATAGCGTTGTTGAATAACTGTATAATTTTTAGCAGTCAGTAGCCATACTATTTTAAAGTCAGTAGCTATACTATTTCAAGAAGTTTTTTCTTTTGCCTAGAGTGTAAGGTATCGATAATTTAGTTAACAATTTTCACTATTCATCTAATTAAAAATCAAAGTTTAATACCTAAAATGCAAAAAAATAGGTAAGCATTCAGCCATTAGCATTCAGCATTTCCTGCGGAATGCTGCGCAAACAGCTTTTAAAAGTACAAGACTTACTAAAGTTATCTCATGGCCTTTTTATTTCCTGCGGAATGCTGCGCAAACATAAGTTTTAATTCTCTTTGGAGACTAATTCCTCCTTTCGTATGATAGTGACTTAATAACTCATAGCTAATAGCTGACAGCTGACGGCTGAATGCTTACAAAAATAGTCAATATTCTTTAGTCAAGTTAAAATCATCTTTATTCAAAGTATATTTAACACCTGCTTGCTGAGACTCTGAATAAACAAAATTTCGTTCAAATTTTAATCCGACTTTTTCCATAACTCGAATAGAAGCTTTATTTGCTAGCAAAGCACTGGCAACTACTTGTTGTGTTCCTAACTCTAAAAAACCTTTGCGAATTAAAGCTTTTGAACCTTCAGTTGCATATCCTTTTCCCCACATTTTTCTTTGTAACCGATAACCAACTTCAATATCATCAACTTGGTACAAAGTTGCTCCCATATAACTATCTAAACCTGGTCGAAAATGAAACCAACCAATAAATTTATTACTTGATTTTTCAATAGTCACCCAAAAACCATAACCAGGATATTCTTGGTAATATCTGAGAACTTTAGGTAAAAATTCATTTTTAATCTCATTATAGGAGGTAGGTGTTCCGGAGCGATCGCCTAATTTTGTAAATCTAGTTACTTCTGGGTCACTATCTAACTCAAATAATAATTCTGCATCAGTTTCAGTAAACTGTCGTAAAATTAATCTTTCTGTCTCTAGAAAAATATTCATTGAATTTTTAATAAAAAAATAGCTTCTTTTGAGCAGGAGAATCTTTACTATAGCACTACGCAGGGCGCTGAAATTTATAAATGCTCAAACGAGCGTCAGGAATTACTTCTGATATCGAAGTTGGATGATTAGTTATTGCAGTCATTTGAGCAGGGGAATCTTTACTATAGCACTACGCAGGGCGCTGAAATTTATAAATGCTCAAACTCACTCAGGAATTACTTCTGATATCGAAGTTGGATGATTAGTTATTGTAGTCATTGCGACTGGAACGGAGTGAAAGGAAGCAATCTCGTGCAACCCTTGAGATTGCTTCCCTTTGGTCGCTGCGGACGACTTTTCAAACGTATTCTATATGACTTGTGACTTGCGCGTAGCGCTATACTATTTACCCGCACGTTTTGAGATTGTCACATTTTTAACTGGCACAGAAGGTAAGATTTCATAAGTTTTTACTATTCCTATTCTGGGTAATTTGATATAGTTTCCTTTCAGGATTTTAATACTTCCTTCTAGATAGAAACTATCTTTTTTTCCTTTTTTCTTAAACTTTGGAAATCCACGTTTAGGAATAGTCAAAAAGTTTTTAAATGCTCTCTCTAAATCTCTTAATGCTTCTTGAGGAGCACATTTTGATACTTCATAATACCAGGGTTTTTCACTTTTGACTTCAGCTACCAAACTATACATGCAAAGTGATAGCACTCAGTCGTTTCTTGGTAGCTTCGTATTCAGAAATACAAGTTGCTAGTCCCCAGTTATAAGCAGTCAGGAGCTACACTCGCGTGTTTGGCGAGTATGGTTTTTTGTTTATTATTGACTTTTAATTTAGTCTTGATTGATTGCATTTCAATTTATCGGCCACCTCTTTTAAGGGGTTTGCACATTATGGAATGATATTGCCAAAAATTAGTTTAGACTTTAACTAAAAAAAACATTAATTAGTCATTATAGCAATTATCAAATCCAAAATCCTGTTCATCAAAAATATAAAATCATTTGTCACTGTGCAATGCCCTTTTAAGAGTTTAATAAGTTAGACATAAATCTAGTATATCACAGTAAATGTCTATTTATGTTAAATTTTGTCTAATTATTTTAATACTGTTTACAGCCCCCAACCAAGGTGTCAAAACCACCACCCCCATCACCTGTAGAACCTGTTTGATAAATGCGATCGCCTTGAGCATTTAAAGTAACAGGTACTCCGATAAAGTCTATTTCTCCTCCTGGTATACCCACGGGTAATTCAGGAAGAAAGTCATTGCCAGTGGTACCAGTAAAAGCAGCAGATCGCTGTTCAAACTGCCCAAACTGGAGATAATGATCGAAACCAGAAGCGAGCAAACCACTATTAACTGCTGCTGCAACATTAGGGTTTTCCAATAGATATTCACTTTCAAAAAATGGCATAATTTCCTTTTAGTTAAACTAATTTTACGGTCCTTTACTTTACCACAAAAAAAATGTTCCTTCTTTTTAAATAAAATTAAATAAAACCGTTTTCTGCCAAAAATTCTGGTGTAATATCTTTTAAATTATTTACAGTAGAATTGTCTTCTAAAGCTGGTGGTAAAACCGAATAATTATTAGACCCATGACGCAGAAATTTAGCTACATATTTACCAAGAATATCTGCTTCAATATTTACTAAACTACCAGGTTTTAAATGACTCAGATTTGTTTCATTAAAACTGTGGGGAATAACTGCTACTTGAAACCAGTTGCCATCCACATCACAATCAGCCACAGTTAAACTAATACCATTGACTGCGATACTCCCTTTCGCTACAATATAGGGCGCAATCTGACGTTCCCACCTTTCATCTGTTGTCTGTGGCGCTGTAAATTTCATTTCCCAGGCATTAATAGTTTCAACAGAGCTTTGCAAACATCCAACCCCATCAATGTGACCCGTGACAAAATGGCCTCCCAGCTTGCTGCCTGCTCTTAATGAAGTTTCAAGATTCACATACCTATCCGATATTTTGCCTAGGATACTACGTTCTAAGGTCTCAGGTGATACGATCGCCACAAATCCTTGAGCTAAAATATCTATTACTGTTAGACAAACACCGTCTACAGCTACACTATCACCAATGGCCAAACCTTCTAAGATGATTTGGCTATTAGTAGATGATTCCAGAGAGACTAAAATTTGGCTTTCTGCTAAAAGCTTAATTTTTCCTAAAGCTTGAATTAATCCTGTAAACACTGTTTTTCCTCTGATTAATTAATTAAAGTTTAGTTAAATTTTATGAATAGTTACACCAATACTACCCTTGAGGTTAGGTTGTCTATATCATCATGGTGAACTATTAGTTAAGGTAGAACCATACTCCGAAAAGATCGAACATAATAAATAAATGTAAAAATAATTAATGTAGGTAAATATCAAGCCAGATTAAAATCCAGTTGTTCCTTACCTATAATCATTTATATCCTATAAAGTTTGACAAAAATTATTATAAAATGAGGCCGAGTCGATGATTGAAATGAAAGTCGCTGGAATAGCATTGGATGCAGCAACACGCAATCCAATTGTATTGTTAAGAGATAGTACAGAGCGGCGTGCCTTGCCTATATATATAGGTCAAGATCAGGCCAAGGCAATTATTGGTGCTCTGGAAAACCATCAGCCACCACGTCCATTGACTCACGACCTTACGGTCAGTATTCTAGAATCACTGAATGGGGTTCTGGAAAAAGTGGTGATTCACTCATTGCAAGATAACACATTCTATGCAGTGCTAATTGTGAAGCAAGGGGAAACTAAAAAAGAAATTGATGCCCGCCCCAGTGATGCCATCTCTATTGCCCTCCGCACAAATAGCCCCATTTGGGTGATGGAAGAAGTGGTAGCAGATGCCTCTATCCCTGTAGACCGAGATGCAGATGAGGCTGAAAGGCAAGCATTTAGGGATTTTGTGTCAAAACTTCGCCCAGAAGATTTAATCAAACGTGGTGGCTCTAGCACTGGTGGACTATCTTGATACCGTTTCAGGGAAGTCAAAAGTAAAAAATTAAAAGTCAAAAAAAGATTGATTTCGCAGAAAACTTGAACAGCCTATTTGAGATGCTTGGCCAAAGTTAGTATGAGCGATCGGCTATCAATTTTAGTCTGCTCCCTTTCTCTCTTAGCCAGATTCTAGGTGGTTTTATGTACTGAACTTACAAGCAAACCACGATTATAATTAATTATAGGTTTTCAGAGCGATCGCTATAGCGCTACGCGTAAGTCAGAAGTTAGAACTCAGAAGTCAGAAGTAATCTATGACTTAGTTTCCGGTGCGTCCATGCTTCCCTAGAGAATGCTTTGCGCCGATAAAAACACAAACAGCATTTAGTCACATCCGCGCCCTTTGCTTAGATCCCTAATTAACTATAACTAAAAATTAAAAACTAAAATATACAGGTGCATTACCGCAGGTTTGGCAAAACGAACTTAAACCTCTCAGTGTTTTCCTTGGGCACTATGCGATATTTGGTATCTGAGGAAAATGCTGTACAAACAATACAGCAAGCTGTAGATATGGGTATTAACCATATTGAAACAGCTAGAGGCTATGGTAAAAGTGAAAAGTATCTGGGTACAGCCTTGGTATCTGGGTTGCAGCGTGCCCAACTTTATATAACAACAAAAATTATACCAACAAAAGATGTCAGTCTGATAGAAAGTTCTATAGATGAATCATTGGAAAATCTAAGTATAGACTATTTAGACTTTCTAGCTATTCATGGCATTAATACTTGGGAACATTTAGAAATTACCCATCATGGCATTAGAGCGCTCCAGAAGGTGATGGATGATGGGCGAGTCAAAAATATTGGTTTCTCAACTCATGGGCCTTTAGATGTAATCTTAGCGGCCATTAATACAGACTTTTTTCAATTTATTAATTTACATTACTACTACTTTTTCCAACGTCATGCTCCCGCAGTGGAGTTAGCCCACCAAAAAGATATGGGCATTTTTATTATTTCTCCGGCAGATAAAGGTGGGCAGTTATACACACCACCTCCTACTCTCCAGAACTTATGTCAGCCTTTTTCTCCACTGGAATTAAATTATCGATTTTTATTAAGCGACCCTAGAATTACAACTTTAAGTGTGGGTGCTGCTAGGCCACAAGAATTAGAATGGCCTTTGACCATGAGCGATCGCATAGAACCTCTAACTCTTGAGGAAACAGAAATATTTCAGCGTTTGGAAACCGAGGCTTTACAACGCTTGGGAACTGAGAAATGCAGTCAATGTTATGCTTGTTTACCATGCCCAGAAGATATTAATATTCCAGAAATTCTGAGATTAAGGAATTTGGGGATAGCTTATAATATGACAAGGTTCGGTAAATACCGATATGGGATGTTTGAAAATGCTGGTCATTGGTTTCCTGGTAAGAAAGGTAACCGATGTACTGAATGTGGCGAGTGTTTACCCAGATGTCCGGAAAAATTAGATATACCAAGTTTGTTGAAAGATACCCATCAGAGATTTAAGGGGGCATCTGGTCGTCGGTTGTGGGATTAAATTTTTTAGATATTGTGTTAGATTGTTCAAAACAAATAGAAACCATTATTTTATTCATTAATTGATAATGGATAATTACCAAAATATAAGGTCTAAAGCCTCCCCTTTTAAGGGGATGAAAAGAATATTTAATTCAGTATTTCAAGCCTTGGACTTTAGTTGGAGGTACTGATAACTGTTAACGCAGTTCCTCCGATAGGAGGCTAACTGATAACTGAAATGACCTCTTTAACAATTGATAATGAATAATTATTTTTGTTTTTGGCTGTTGCCGACATGAAACGCGGAGCGAATTGAATTGCTTTTGGGGAGCATGACAAACGGAAAGCTTTCCACAAAGCTTTCCGCAATTATTAATTATTAGGAGAGGGTTTAAATCTTTGGGGATTAATTATCAATTATCAATTATCAATTATCAATTATCCATTGGTAATTAGGGTCTATGGAAAAATTTTTTGGTTCCGAGAGCAAGAAGCAAGCTTTTAGACCCAATTATCTCGATAACAAATTAAGGAGTTACCGAGTTAAGAGTGAATAAATATGTTAAAAAGTTTTTTAGTTTTTTTTTAATCCTAAATTTGATTTAGGGCAAATGCTATATCTGTTACCTTCCATCTAATTTCAAGTAAATTAGATAATTTGAGTAAATATTTGCTGCCAACTTCTGTTTCCTTTTCCCTATTACCGAATAATTAATAATTATTAATTGTTAATTAAATACCTTGGTTCAAAGCCTCCCCCCAGAGGGGTAAAAAAAGAAATAATATTTCCTTATATTCAATTCCGTTGCGGTTTTAACCAGAGGTAATTATCGATTATCCATTATCCATTATCCATTATCCATTAATGAACATCGCACCTCTAACATTCTTTATATTTAGCAAAAATGTCGGCAGAAGTACCCACCAAAAAAGACGATCGGAATACTAATATTTGATGAAGGGATGAATGGCTAGCACAATATATAAAACATGGGGATGATTTTAGTTGATGGTGATCATCCCGAATTATAAATTTAACTTCTGACTTCTTCAATTGGGATTATACCAGTTTCCCAAAATACTTTTACATTAACTTTTTTTAGCAGGTAATGGAGGTTTGTTTGGCAATACAGGAAAATTCAAGAGCAAAGTTTTTCTCTATTTTATAGTCCCTACTCTCTACTACCTATTTTCATTGTCACTATCTTTTTAAAATTTGGTCTTAATAGTTAAAACTAAGCCAAGATATCTTTGAAAAACTAAGATTGAAAATCACAATGTTGATCCTGTCAATAATCATCTCAATCCTATTTTTCCCATTGATTAATCAGTTATTGGAGAAAAGATTTTATATTTTTAAAAATCAAGGGAAAAAAGTAAAATATCTCGAAAATATTAACCTGAAATTACAGCGAGAGCTTACAATAATTCAAGAGAAAAATGTAGAACTAGAAAAGAATCAAGCAATTTTGTCAGCAATTGTAGAAAAGTCTAAAGCAATTATTTATATTCAAGATATACAAGGAAAATACATTTTAATAAATCGTCATTTTACAAAAACGTTTAATCTGGAAAAAGAACAAGTTATTGGCAAAACTAACTATGATTTTTTTGCCAGGGAAATTGCAGAAAATTTTAGTTACATAAATCAAATAGTTACAGAAGCAAACAGATGCTTAACAGTGGAAGAAATTTTACCCGATAAAAATGGATATAACTCTTATATTTCTACCAAATTTCCACTTTATAATTTAGATGGTTCTCTCTATGCAATTGGTAGTATATCTACAAATATCAATTATCGTAAAGAACTTCAAACATTGTTGAGCAACGTTAATCAAGAGCTGGAAAATAGAGTGGCAGAACGTACTCTTTGTTTAAAACAACTAAATGAACAGCTCAAAATTGAAATTAATGCCAAAACTCAGGCTAATAAAATGGCAGAGAAAATGGCTAATGAACTATCACAACACGCGAGAACAGTTGATAGTATTCTCAATGCCTCTGTAGATCCAATTTATCTTTTTGACCCCTGCGGAAAATATACTTATGTAAGTCGAATTGGGGCAGAATCCCTAGGTATGAAGCCTAATGATATGATTGGTAAAACAGCAAAAGAACTGGGTTTTTCAGAAGCAATTATTCAACAGTTCGATGAACAAATTAAAAAAGTTTTCACTACTGGTAAAGCAGTCAAATCAGAAGGATGTTTTCCCACTATAAAAGGGGAAATAGATTATGAATATATTATTAGTCCAGTGGTCGATCGAGAAGAAAATATAGAAGCAGTAGTTTCTACATTTCGTGATATTACCGAACGGCGACATACACAATTAGAACTAGAGTTAGCAAAAGAAGCTGCAGAAGCAGCCAACCAAGCCAAAAGTAGATTTTTAGCTAATATTAGTCACGAATTAAAAACACCTTTAAATGCCATTATTGGCTATAGTGATTTATTATATGAAGAAATTAATGATTTGGGCTATCAAGATTTAATTAATGACTTGAATAGAATTCGTTTGGAAAGTCAAAAATTATTAAAAATGATTCAAGAAATTATCGATATTTCCAAAATAGAAGCTAATAAAATGAAGTTATATTTGGAAGATTTTAATTTATCATCTTTAATCAACAATGTAGTCAAATCAGTGAAACCTTTAGTAATTAAAAATGGCAATATTCTGAAAGTAGAAGGAGTCGAAGATATTGGTATTATCTATGCAGACCCAATCAAAGTGCAACAAATTACATCTAATCTACTCAGTAATTCTGCCAAATTTACACATCAAGGTGAAATTAATTTAAGAGTAAGTCGCCAAAGAGATAAAATTGTAATTTGTGTGACTGATAATGGTGTCGGTATGAGTTTAGATCAAATGAAGTATTTGTTTAGACCCTTTACCCAATCTGATGAATCAACTACCCGTCAATATGACGGAACTGGTTTAGGATTAGCAATTAGTCAACGTTTTTGTCAAATGATGGGTGGCAATATTACCGTTGACAGTAAAGTTTCTTTGGGTTCTACTTTTACTGTTTGTTTACCTACAGAAGTTGCAGATAGTAAAAGTTAAGATTTATTACTAACAAGAATATCTAGGGTGCATCTCAATTAGGCAATGGGTAAAAATACTTAGAGAAATTAAGCGGTAAGAGCCCCATTGAGATAAGCACAACAATATCTGAGAAGATTAGGGGTATTACTTGGTAACTATTGCGCTCCCGGCAACTTCTGCCTGTCGTGCCTGATGGTTTTGATTGAGTATTTATACTCATCGCATATCTGAGATGCACCCAATATCTAAGTATTACTTGAGCGAAGCTTAAAAGATGTGATTTTTTTTAGGCATAGCTTGGCTTCGTTAATGGATAATGGATAATTACCTCTGGTTAAAACCGTAACCGAATATGTATAAGGAAATATCCTAGCACTTTTTTTCCCTATTAGATGAAGCTTTTAACCTGAATAATTATTAATTATTCGGTAAATATTCCAGTTAAATTTTTCTGGAATTCAAAGATATGCTAACTCAGATTCTCCAGTCAAAAATTAAGATGAACAAACTAATTTCTACAGAGAAAAAGTTTTACTACTTTGCCTATGGTTCGTGTATGTGTCCTGTTGATTTGAAACGAACTTTGGGTGAAAATACTTATCCCTATGTTATTGGCCCGGCTAAACTTAAAGGATACAAACTTGGGTTTTATCGTTATTCTGAAAAGCGTAATTGTGGAGCATTAGATGTAGTAAAAGACAAAAATTCTACTGTAGAAGGAGTGCTTTACAATTTACCTTTGAGGTTGCGCGATCGCTTAGATGAAAGAGAGACTGTAAAGTTCGATTTTGTGAAACAAATTCACTGCGGTGGTTATCGACCAGAAAAAATTGAAGTATCTTGTCAAGGTAAATTATATAGTGAAGTTAGTACCTATGTAGTTGTAGATAAATTACCTCAGGAATTAGCTCCTAATGATTGGTATTTTAATGTTGTACTTCGAGGTGCGATAACTTGTGGACTTTCTGAAGAATACTGTTGGAAATTGTTTGAACATATGTACAGTTTACAGCATCAGAAAAAAAACAAAAAATTCTTAGCTGTGGCGTAGATATATCATTACTTATTGGAGTTTGCTGAAAAAGTCCATTAGTTTATAGCGGTTTTCAGGTAGATGAACCACATAGTCACGCTCTACAACCCAAATAGTTGAGTTTAAGCGACAAGTTTTAACGCCTACCTACTTACTTTGATGTCAAACCATCATTGGTGCTTAAGTAGTCATGCAAAATTAATTACACATACTCTAAAGCTAAAAAGCTGATGCTGTAGAAATTACAGGGAATAAATAATGGTAATTAATTTTGCCTAAGCACTTACATATTCATACTTTCGAGATACTCTGCAATTACAGCCACTCCTTTATTAGTATTTCCTTGTTGACCACCTTCCGGACAATGGGCAATTACTATAGCTGTTTTGGATGCCTGAAGCGTAATTGCACCCTCATCTTTCTTTTTCCCAAACACTACTTTCCCATCTTCTTCTCTCAAAAATTGGTACTTCACACCTTCAGCAACAATACCACTAGCCATGAATTGAGAGAAATTGTTTGATTTAAAGCACCCAGCAATATTTACAGCTTCCCCAGTCGAAAGTTTCAGAGCATTAGGATGAGTATCTGTAGTCCACTTAGCACCGCCATCAAGACCAATAATACAAGCTTTATCAGCATGGGCAGTGCCTGAAGTATCTTTAGTTTGGCCAATTAAATTGTCGATATAGCTATCCCAGGACATAAAAACCTCCTTTTTCCTTTAGGGTGTAATTTTATCTACGTCAAGGCAAATTTTTTATTCATACTACTATATAAAGTTCTATATTTATTCAGCAAACCCTAATTAGTTATGAAGTACAAAATTGATTACGGCCTCCTCCTTTAGCTTTATACAACGCCTTGTCAGCAGAACAAATTATCTCCTCTAAATTTTTTATTTCTTTGCTGTAACTTGCCACCCCAATACTAATAGAAAATTTAATTATATCTGCTTCAAATGTAATTTCTATATTTCTCATACTCGAGCAGATCCTTTTTGCTACTTCTACTCCTTGCTCCTTATTAGTTTCTGGTAGGATAACCATAAATTCATCCCCTCCTAAACGCCCAAAAATATCTACATTGCGGATATTTTTCAATACTGTTTTAACCATTTCAATAATCACTTTATCCCCTATTTGATGTCCGTAAGTATCATTAATTATTTTAAATTTATCTATATCCATTAGAAATATAGAAAAAGAATTTTGATAACGAATAGACCTAGCAAACTCTTGTGCAGCTAGTTTCATAATTTGACGACGGTTATAAATATTTGTTAATGGATCTGTTGTCGCCATTTTTTCTAATTCTTGAGATAATTCTTTTTGTTTAGTTAAAGCTACTTCTAATTGTTGCATAGCTTTTTGGCGATCGCTAATATCTCTTAAACAGATAATATTGACAGTTTCTCCTTGCCATTCTGTTTTTGCTACAGTTATTTCTGCCACGCCTAATTTACCATCGGGACAAATAAAGTCTAATAATGCTTTGTCAGAAGTTAATATTGGCGTGCCCAAAGTATGATTTAAAATTACTTCTAGAGGTTGACCAAATATTCTTGCTGCTGCCGGATTAGCAAATTTCACGACACCATCTTTATCAACAATTAAAATACCATCATAGAGATGAGTAACTATTGTGTTTGATTTAGCTTCACTTTGCTTTAATTCTTCAGCTTGTTTTTTAATAGTTAAATGAGTTTTTACCCTAGCTAAAACTTCTTCATGCTGAAAAGGTTTATTTATATAATCAACTGCTCCCAACTCAAAAGCTAGCTTCGAATCTTCTGGCTCTTTACTGACAGTAATAAAAATAATTGGCACATCTTGATATTTTAAATCATGTTTAAGTTGATGACATACTTGAAATCCATCCTCTTCTGGCATTCTCAAATCTAATAGAATTAGGTCTGGTTTTAATTGGCTAATTCTCTGTCTAGCTTCCTTTTCATTTTTAGCAAAATTTAGTTTATACCCTACCTCTACTAACATACTTGCTAATAGTTTAAGATTTTCTGGATGGTCGTCAACTATTAAAATTACAAACTCACTAGGAATAAAGTATTTCATGATTTTGATTCCTTTGATTATATATTTTAATTTGATCGTATAGCAGTTTTCAGCGGGCGTGAGGTACATCAATATATCCCCCTAAATCCCCCTTAAAAAGCTATGCTTTATAAACATCTTTCTTAAGATAAAATTTGACAAAACAGACAAGTTATATCATGTCGGGTTGAACAGTTATAAATAATTAGGAAGGAGATAGGAGACAGGAGATAGGAGACAGGAGATAGGGAAAAAAGTGTTTTCATCACGCTCTTATCCGGACATGGTATAACTTGAGAAATATAGCCCTACGCATTAAGGTTAGGACATTTCTAAATCCTGAAACCCTTTGACAATTTACTATTCCCTATTCCCTATTCCCTATTCCCTAGCGCGTAGCGCTATACTATATCAAAGTAGTTGATATTACTCAGATTCATCAAAATTTTTATTGGTTTTTAATAATTCTAGTTCAATGTCAGATACTATCTGAGGAAATTCTGCCAAACATTGAGATAAATTTTGCCACTCAAATTCCTCCATAAATTTTTCTAACTTATGAGTATAGTTTCTCAAAGGTTCGTAATTATATTGACTAGATATGTTATTTAATTCACTAACTAAATCAATTATTTCATCATAAAAAATTGTCTTGCCAACTTCTTGAAAAATAGATTGTTTCGCCATTAATTTATCTACTAATTCTGACATTTGATTTCCTTGTAGAAAATTGTCAGATGGAGAATGGGAATTAGGAATTGGAGTGGCAGGGATAATTGGAAATTTCTCAGGGGGATAAATTTTCTGCAACTGAGTAATTAACTGAGAAAGTTCAATTGGTTTACGCAGAAAACCTTCGCATAAATCCCGAATTGGCTGAGGTTCTTGTAAATGAGCAGTAAAAATAATAATTGGAATATCTTGATGTTTGTGGTTCAGATTTGAGAATTTTAGTAACCTCTTCCCCACTCATGATTGGCATTCTTAGATCGAGTAAAATTAAATTGGGATGAAGTTCTCTAGCTAGAGCAATTCCTTGTTCTCCATCTACTGCTCTAAATACCTGGTGTTTACTATCTTGAAAAAACTGTTCAATTAATTCACAAGTTGCCGAAACGTCATCAATTACTAAAATATTTAGTGCTGGAATTTGGTCTAATTTGGTTAGGATTAAATCATCGTCTAAATTTTCTATTAGCTTGTTTTCTGGAGCCACACTAACTATCTTAACTTCTGGGAAAAATACAGTAAATATTGTTCCCTTACCTATTTAGCTTCGTAACAAGAAATATCAGTGTAAGTAACAGATTTTTCACTATTTTTAGCACGATGCAAAGCAGTATTTAGAGTAACTTTTAGTTCACGAGGTAGCACAGCAGTCACTTCCTGATCAATTATTATCCATAAATTATCAATTATTTCTCCCTGTTCCCTGTTCCCAGTTAAGTGTTCCCTCTTTTCTGGAGATGTCTATTAAATTGGTATTATTCGGGGCGGGTTCATTTCATCAAATGTTGATACCATTAATTTAACGCGGAACCCACCCCTACTTTTACTGATGAAAGAACATAGTGATTAAAGGTAAAAAATTCAACAATATCCAACTCCAAAACCAGTAATTATTTTGCTGCATAGAAAAATCTGGTTCTGCTAATAGGGAATCAATTCTTTCTGTTAAACGGTTAGGGGGAGTCGTACAACTAAATGCTGCATAAAAATTATTTGGTTCAGTGAAGCGATCGCTTACCATTAATAACAAAGTCTCCGCCAACAATAACCCATCCACTTGTTTTTTTGCCCACTGGTCGGCACGAATTTCTCGCAGAGTCAAAAGTTCATGCCACAAAGCTTGAGTATTTGGTAAAAAAGGAACTATTTTTCCCAACCAACCTAACCAGAAAAACCAAAAAGTATCTCGATAATAATAGTGACCTTGTTCGTGATTTAAAACTGCATAAAGTTGCTCGGAATTTAATCTTTCTACAAGTCCTTTACTAACTACTAACTTAGAATTCCAAAAGCCTATTTGAGCACTAAATAAAATTGGATTATCAAGTAAAAATACAGACTTACCTTTAATATTTATTTGAGGATAATCATTAACCTTTTGCACAGATCGCCAACCTTGATAGCCTAAAACTAAACCCAAAATAGCCGTCCATCCGCAAAAACCCCAGGCTAATACATAACTAACCCATCCAGTTGAGAATCCCAGCATTTCTCCTTCAGGCCCCATACAAATCACTGCAATGGCCGTTGCAATGAGAAGTAGGGGCGGAGAAATAAATAATAGTAAACAGCGCTGCCAACGGACTAACCAATGAGGAGAAATAAAAAAATCCACACATCTCAGACCATAAGATAAACCTAGAGCCAAAAATATAATAATTAAGTGCATTATTTTTCCTCCTCTCTAGCTTTGCGTACAGCTTTTAGCTTCTGGGCGATCGCCTCTATTTGTTCTATACTAGCAGAGTCCAAACTATCGGCAAAAGCGGCCACTATATCAGGATTTCCTACTTCCAGAAATTGATTTAATTGTTTGTGTGCTCTCAATATTTTGTCTTCTCGACGAGAAATCAAAGGTCGCCAGACAAAGGCACGCTCACTTTCATCACATACTAACCAACCTTTTTGAGTGAGGCGACGTAGAACAGTTGTTACTGAAGTATAAGCTAACTCTCGGTCGGGGTCAGCCAGAATAAGTTCATGTACCTGTTTGACTGTGGCACAACCTAAATCCCAAACAATATTCAAAATTTCTGTTTCCAGAGGGCCAAGGGACATTTGTTGTGGACGGTGATTTGGTAGAGGACTCATAATTTTTGATTTTTCGATTTGAGCTATGCCTAGTTAAAAATTCTCTGTTCTTCTAGCAAATTATTTAAGTATCAGAAATATAGTCACATATACATATATATATAAATATATTGTTTTGTCTCCAGAAATTTGGGGGAATATTGAGATAATCTAACAATGTCTGTGATAATAGAAAATCAAAAAGCCTCAAGAGTCAGCGATCTGAGTTCAATAGGGTGAAATTCCTGGACTGACACGCTACCTCTAGACACATAAGAACCTATGTCCAAGCCTCTGTATTATGACCAAGCAGAAATTGAATCAGGGAG
>JAAUYL010060894.1_pt1 | contig 19353 bp, 12 predicted proteins | sample 7278011 | NCBI WGS metagenome assembly JAAUYL01 (sample SAMN14350225, study PRJNA611818) | marine sediment metagenome | isolation source: surface marine sediment (1.8m) | place: French Polynesia: Moorea | collected 2018-08
ATCTCCAATAATAAAAAATCAAATCAATTATCCGATAGAAACCATCAATTATTTTCCCCTACTCCCTACTCCCTCTTTTCTGGAGATGTCTAATAATATTCGGATAATCTATCCTGCATCTTATCATCGGGAGATGACAAGGATATATAGCGAACTTTTTGGGATTTAGCATAAATTTTTTAGCAGGAGTCAGAAGGATCGACTCAAGACTCAGGAGGTGGAGATAGGCAATACAGGAAAAAGCTTGAAATATACTCCCCATCTCCCTCCTTTGTGTTTAAATAGATCCCAAATTGCTTCTACATCAGGTCGTATATTCAGCGTTAATTTTTACATAGTCATAACTAAGGTCGCATCCCCAAGCCTTCCCACTACCAATACCATCTCCAACGTTGACAGAAATTACCACAGTATCATCCTTGAGATATTCTCCTGCTGCTCTGTGCTGCAAATATTCGCTAGCAGCAGCTCGGTCAAAATCTAAAGGTTGACCATTCTCCATGAGCAAAAAGTCTCCCAACTTTACCTGTAACTGTTCCTGCTCAAACTTCACTCCAGCGCGACCTGCTGCTGCTGCTATTCTTCCCCAATTAGGGTCGCGACCAAAAATAGCTGATTTGACAAGAGATGACCCGGCAATAGTTTTGGCAATTTTATTCGCAGATGCTTCATCAGGTGTTCCAGTAACTTGAACTTCTATCAAACAAGTTGCTCCTTCCCCATCACGAGCGATCGCCTTTGCCAAATATACACAAACTTCTGTTAACATTGCCTCCAACTTTTGTGCGTCTGCTCCCATATTAGTAATAGCAGATGTGCGAGACTGACCATTTGCCAGAGCAATAACTGTATCATTGGTACTGGTATCTCCATCAACAGTAATTTGATTGAAACTGCGATTAACTGCTCTAGTTAACATCTCTTGCCATAATGGAGGAGAAACTGCTGCATCACAGGTAACAAACGATAACATTGTTGCCATATTTGGATGAATCATTCCAGAACCTTTAGCAATACCACCAATACGAACCGGGCGATCGCCCATCAGAGTTTCTAAAGCAATTGATTTTGTAACTAAGTCTGTGGTGATAATAGCTTTTGCTGCTGCTTCCCCACCTTCTGGAGAAACTGTAGAAACTAACTGAGGAATAGCTGCTTTGAGAGCATCCATTTTAATTCGTTGACCAATTACTCCCGTGGAAGCTAGTAAAATTGACTCTGGGGAAATGTTGAGCGCTTTACCCAATGCTTCCGCACTTTCCAAAGCATCTTGCCAACCTAAATCTCCAGTGGCAGCATTTGCTTGTCCAGCATTACATAAGATTGCCTTAGCACTTGGTTTATCCTCTAAACGTTGGCGACAATAATCTACACAAGCTGCCCTTACTTGAGTTGTTGTGAAGACTCCAGCAGCGATCGCATCTACATCTGACAAAATTAGGGCTAAATCTGCTGCTCCGGAGGGCTTTAACCCTGCAATTATGCCTGTTGCCCGATATCCCTTGGGAGCTGTTACTCCACCAGTTATTACTTGCCAGTCTGACATTTTTCTTTCCTGTCTTTTATGATTGTGCTGCCTGCTGATTATATCAATGACTTAGGGGGTAACTGTGTGAAATTTCATCATAAATCTAGATTTTCGGGCAGAAAAAAAATTAAGTGGTGGGCATAGTAATAGTACAGAGAGTGCGGGGAGTGTGGGAAGTGTGGGAGAGTGAGAAGAAATTAAAAAATATATATCTTCGCCATTACAATGCAGGACTACCAAAAATTACAGCACCTTACAACTTGGTGAAGTAATGTTTAACATTAGACATCTCCGATAATTAAAAATAAAATCAATAATCGTGCATAAATCATTAATTATTTCCCTAATGGGACTTAAACAAAATAGAGCCATAAAATAGGTTCAAATGCAGACTGGCAAAGGCTTTTACGTCAAAAAGGTATAAATCCCGAATTATCAAGGGTTCTAGCCATTTTTAAGGATAGAGGTAATTCCCTTGCCTAGAGTAGCTTTGACGCATTTTTTCGACTAGAAAATGTTTAAGTACCACTAATCTCTACTACCCCAGAATGTGTACTCTATTAACTCGAAAACTGCTGTAGTTGCCACTGGTTTTTCTCCTTTGCACTCTAAAAGATATAGCAATTCAAGCAAAGGGTGCGGACATTTCTAAATTCTCACGCCTCAGTCATAGATTATTTTTGACTTTTGCCTTGGAGGTAGTGGTATAGAACTGGTATTTAACTAGATCAGGACTTACGCAGGCGAACCCAGAAACCCGGTTTCTCGTAGACGTCTATTGTTCAAAACAATGATTTACTGTAGAAACCGGGTTTGTTTGCGTAAGTCCTATAGATTTCAGATAACACCTACTACTTATACCGTTTCACTGAATTTAGAATTCCAGATTTGATAGCCTAAAACTTTGACAGAACAAAAGTTTCAGGCAATTATTTGACATTTAAAGTTTGAAACTATTTGTGACATCCTTAAAGTGAATTGGTATTACCAATAAGATTTCCTGATAATTCAATCCTCTTGCTTTTAATCAGAGATAATTATCAATTATCAATTAATAAATGCCGTTACTGAATCAAGGTATGAAAATAAAAATTGAACAATCTCAAATATTTGTTATTCAATAGTGAGCGCAATTACTAAAAAATACAAATCATACCCACGCATCAGCAATGCCCTAGAAATAAGGTCTTAGGATTGACTGCCACCAGTCTCTGCAGAATCTTCGCAGTCAGAAACCTGCACAAGCATTTAGTTTCACCGGATTAAGTTCCGACTGGCGTATCGTCCAAGTGTATCAATTATGGTATGGCAATGGTAGTAAAATTTGAAGATAATTAAGTCAGATATTTTACCTGAAGATCTGCCAGAATCTTCCAATATTTTTAGCTTAGGCTTAATTGGTTTAGCTCTAGCACAAACTTCATGAAATCTTCATTAAATTAGGAATATCTTTACCATTTTTTTATAAAAAGTACCCTAACGTTGGTTATAAGATATAGGAAAGCTGAATCAAAGTAGTTATAAGCCCGATTAACTATAAAGTTAAGGGCATTGCAACAGAGTAATTTGCTTTTTGTTGCTGGTATGAAACGCTCTCCAGTAGAGAAGTCCAACACCTAAACAGCTTAATATTCAGAGTGCATACTACGATTATTGATAAGTTTTGAAATTCAGAAAAAGATAGAGGTGCAATGACCAAATTTCTAAATATTCTAACCAACTCCTTGATATTTAAGACTGCTCCCATATTAATTGGAACTGTTTTAGTAAGTTCACCTAGTTTAGCAGCTAGTTTTGCATCCTTTAAAGGTCAGGTGAAAATTGATAACTTTAGTGAAAATCCCGATGAAACAGAAGTTGAGATAATTTTTGTCACTGAAAACGAGGGTGAAGCTTATGCAAATGTTTTTGCTGAAGCAAATTTTGTAACAGATCCTGGTGTTGCAGCTAATGCTGATAATTCCTCTATATCTGAAGCAGGTGGTACAGGTAGCAACTTTTTTGCACTAGCAGAAAGCATTGCTAGAGTTATTGGTGATTTTTCCATAGAAGCAGGAGAAACATTTTCTTTTGATTTTTTGGTAGATTTTGATCTAGAAACTTCAATTGAGAATAATTCAAATGAAAGTGCTAATGCTCGAGGAAATGTCAGCTTTTTTATCTTTGAGACAACAGATGAGGATACACCTATTTTGTTAGATTTTTTTCGAGTGTCTGGTAATTTGGAAACTCCAGGGGATAATGACTTTTTTGGCTCTACCCAGAATATTGTCGCGAGCAATTTTACTATAATTGATTCTTTGGTAGATGAATCTTTTGGTGGTAATGAGGAATCTGTTTCCGCATTTTTTGATGGTTCATATCAGAGAACTTTTGATGGTAACCAGACAAGAAATATACGTCTAGTAGAAGTCAAAGCAAATTCTGCTCAAGTACAGTCTACTCCTGAACCATCAACTACTATAGCTTTTCTCTTGTTTAGTGCTTTGGGTGTTGCCACAGGGTTAAAATCTAAAACTAATCAGATTTAAGAAAGCTGTTAATTAGGCCATCCTGCACTAGCTGCAGCTATATCACAACTTTTATACAACAAACCAATTTTTGCCGATCTCAAAAAAATCAACCATGAAAAAGGTAGAAGGTTTGCCTTCTACCTACCCTGAAGTTGAGGATTATCTGAAAATTTTGATACATTTAGCTCATGGAAGCATGACTACGGTCATAAGTAGTGACAAAACTAGGATGGGGTTTTCCTTGAATATTTCCCCAGTAATCATCTGCTTCCACACCAACTTCTGTTGCGGTGCGGTTCAGCATTGACTGTTGACGATTTTTAATTAGGTTGTGATGACGCATCATTAATGCACGAGCTTGATTTTCTACATCCATTGTTTTAATTCTCCTTTTGGATTAAATTTTGTTTGTTAAAGATGAAATTTGATTCCAAAACAGGAAGCAAATTAGCTCATGGAAGCACGACTACGCTCATAATTTTTTCTAAAGGTAGGCTGTACTTTTCCTTGAATATGACCCCAGTAATGACTATCTTCTAATCCCACTTCAGATATGGCTCTGTTCAGCATTGACTGCTGACGATTTTTGACAAGATGGTGGTGACGGATCATTAAAGAACGTGCTTGAGGTTCAGTAAACATACTTAACTCTCTCCTTTGATTGCTTGACTAATATTTGGGTTGCTTTTTTTCTTTACATTTTTATATTAACTGAAATTTCTGTATCTGTTGTTACTAAATAGCCTTTTGTAATAAATATTTACATTTGTTTTAATAATTGAGATGATTAATAAAAGGGATCAAATTCATTAAAAACTAGAAAAGACAAGGGATAAAAGTCAATCATAAGGAGTCAAACACTATGATGAAACTCACATTCCATAGGTCAGCTTGTAACATTAAAAGTAGTAGAAAAATCGGTAACTGGCTAAGTATTTATACTATATAGATCGTATTCATTGACCTTTCTTATGGGTCAAATTCTCCGGAAAATCTTAAAAAGCAGTCAGCACTCAGCACCTCAGCACCTCAGCATTAGGACTTTTTTTACGCCCTCGTCGGGGTTGAAATCCCCGACGAGGGCCTTCCGGTTTATAGAAACCGGGGATTTAACCCAAGGTCAAAAAGCTGAAGGCCGCAGTTCCGACCCAGGAGGCTAGCTGAAATGCTGATAGCTGATAGCTAGTTAAGCATAAATACTTAATTATTTACTCCTATTGACCACCATGATTTTCTCCTGACTCCTGTAGGGGCCTTTTGCTCCGCAACATGTTTGCACAGCATTCCGTAGGAAAAAGCGGAAGCTCTGCGTCAGCAAATGACCATTCGCCCCTAGAACTCCTGAGTCCTGATTTTTTATACTACGTTTTGAAGTTCGGAATGTAGGATTAAAGATTAAAAAAACTCCCCTGGAAATAAACTATCCCTGATAAGGAACTCCTAAAAACCTTGTGGGAGGTTGGGGAGAGGGGGAAGAGGGGGAAGAGGGGGGAGTAAGAATCTTCGGGTGCATTTCTCACTTCTTTATGTCTAATTCAATACACAAATCTAAGAAAAAAGCCTTTCAAATGACTTATACATAACTTCTCTTTTTTGTCTACGTTTTATGTTAAGAAAGATGTTTATAAAGCATAGGGAAATAAAGAGGAGCAAAGAAAAAAATATTGTTAACTGTCTTGAGTGGGTCTTATACCAATTTTCTTAAGTATGGCTACACATCATATTTCAAAAATTAAACATATAATCTGGCAGGAGACAAGCAGTGTAGCCTAAGTTTATGAAATTGGTCTTATACTAAGGGTGAAAAAAGAATGTTACAACTCTCATTCCGCACTTCAAAATGTATCATTAAAAGTAGTATAATGATCGGTAAGTTGGTAGGTATTTATACTATATCGCTCCTATTCATTGACCTTTCTGTGCAGTCAGATTCTCAGGAAAATATTAAGTATAAATACTCAATTACTTACTCCTATTGACCACTATAATTGTCTCCTGTCTCCTGTCTCCTATACTTAATACTACATTTTGTCGTGCGGAATGTAGGTTACAAATAAGCTTGAGTGAAAAGGGCTTTATTTGAATAGCCTTCTCCTGACGGAGAGGTTGCGCGAATGGCTGGAAGTCAGGAGTTAGGAGATAGATTATTGTTGGTTTTTGGGATGAAGACTGGCTGTAAGCCTTATGGGGTAAAACATACCCACCGTCTGCACCGTGTCTACAATTGGTTCGGGTCTAATCCTCAACAAATTGATTCTCTCTCCAGAATTGCTGTCTCCTGAGTCCTTCTTCAATGTTTCTGTGACTAAAAATATGAAGATGAACACAAAAAATGCTGAAATTTTATTCTTCCTGACTTTTAAGCAGCAGCCTAAATATTTGTACTGGCGTTTCTAGACTAAAATTGTGGTTTAGGAGCAAGCAACCTAGAAGACCTCTCCCCCAACCCCTCTCCTGCGAGGAGAGGGGTGAAATCCCCCCCAAAGCTAGCACTTAAGGGGGTTGGGGGGTTAGGTTTTTTAACCCACATTTTCAAGCTTGACGCGCCAGTACCAAAAATTTATCACGGCTGGTATTATATTATGTTGGCTTAGGGTTTATGCAGGACATGGGAACCTTAGAATTATGCACTTGGTGTCTGAATTTTATTTTTTGATTGAAGAAACTGGTCTGTAAACTCGATAGTTAATTTGAGGAAAAATATTGTCGATCGCCTCAACCTTTTCCAACCAACCAGAATCAATCTTTCTCTCTAGAATCTCTTCATAAAGCTTAGTAAAACGCCTCAAATGCGATCGTGTCCTTCGCACGGCATAAGGAACCATAGTACCCGTACTCATAATAAACGCCCAGTCAGAAGATTGAGCCAGTAATAATTCTCGGCCTGCCTGATTTAAGGCCCGCACCTCCAGCTCATCTTGTGTTTCCCATTGCCCCAACTCAACCATTCGTTCTGTAGCCTGATGCAAATGAGGATAAATCCAAGAATTAGTATGATTAAGCCAATATTCATGGAAACCCTTATATCCCCAACTCGACTGTGCTGGAAGACAAACTTGATGTTCGGTATGTTTCTGTAAATAATCTGCCAAATGAGTCATCCGATAAGTGCTTTGGTCATACCAAGTTTTGCGGAATAGGAAATCCAAAAACCAAGGCCCTTCATACCACCAGTGACCAAATAACTCAGCATCGTAGGGAGAAACAATAATCGGGAGTCGCTCCATAAGATGGTATAAATGTTCAACCTGGCGTTCCCGATTAAACATAAAATTACCAGCGTGTTCTGCTGCTTTTTCTCTAGACCAGTAAGGGTCATAGAGTTGTTTATCTCCTAATCCCAAGCCACGACCTGTGATTTTATGATATTTAATGCCTGTATTCTTCCGCTGGCCATTAGGCATAATATAAGGCTTAATATATTCATATTCTGCTTCCCAGCCTAAATCTTTATAAAACTCTCTATATTCTGGATCTCCTGGATATCCTACTTGGGAAGACCAAACCTGTTGAGAAGATTCATGGTCTCTAGAAAAAACAGCTACTCCTGTTTCTGTAAAGATAGGGGCATAACTGCCAAATCTAGGTCTAGGTCGAGCATAAAGTACACCGTGGCTATCTGTGAGGAAGTAACGTATACCAGCATCAGCGAGCAATCGCTCTAAACCTTCATAATAGGCACATTCTGGCACCCAAATGCCTCTGGGGCGACGGCCAAAGTTTTCTTCATAATGTTGACAAGCAACTTCTATTTGTGCCCAGACTGCCTCCGGGTACATTTTCATCAATGGGAAGTAGCCGTGGGTAGCGCCACAGGTCATAATTTCTAGGTTATTGGTGTCTTGAAACTGCTTAAATGCAGTAATTAAGTCACGATCGTAACGTTCCCAGAGTTCTCGAACATTGTTGAAGTGAGTGGCGTAATGTTCTGCGAGGTAGCGGATATGACCGTTGTGGATATTGTGGTCAATTTCCTTTTCTGCTAATTCTTCAAGTAAGCTTAAGTGGTGTTCATAGCGATCTTGTAGTAGAGGGTCTCGCAGCATGGCCACCAAAGGTGGTGTGATACTCATGGTCAATTTAAAGTCCACACCATCTCGCTTTAACCCCTCAAACATTTGGATTAGGGGGACATAGGTTTCGGTAATTGCTTCAAATAGCCACTCTTCTTCTAAGACATAATCGCTTTCTGGATGTCGTACAAAAGGGAGATGGGCGTGAAGAACAAAGGCGAGGTAGCCAATAGCCATAGTATCTTAATATGTGATAAATAGGGTGAACTAAAATTGAAATCGAAAAAAATTATAATATTTTCTTTAAGATTGTAAGGCTAAAGGGGTAAAAAAGTTAATGCTATTTTAGCATTTTGGGCAAGAGTTGGGCAAAAAAATTGCTCCCCCACTTGCCCGCTCCCCCACTCCCCCACTCCTGACAAGGGTATGTTTTTTAGAATTACGCCATTGGGTGTGGTCCGTGTGGTCCGTGTGGTCCGTGTGGGGATAAATTTATCCCATTTCTTGTATAGAAAAAGCACATTATTTTGTAGATTTTATAATGAATAAAAGTGATTACTCGCCTCTTTGTTAAAAAGATACCCTTGTCAGATCCCCCACTCCCCCACTCCTTAAAAAGAGTTTTTCAGCAAACCGTAATTAGGGCTTGCTAAGGCTTTCCTATTCCTGGTCGCTACATTTATAGGATCTGCGTTCTTCCGGATTTCACAAACATTGAAAGAATATAAGGATAAGACTTACTTAACTAAAAATTGAGCCTCTTGTCAGCTCAATACTTACTGAACTGAGTGAATTAAGAGATGATAAAAATTGAAATTCAAGGCCAAGATGCTGTTCTAGCTACTGAGGAAATGCTAGCAATTGATGGACTCCAAGGTAGCTATGAAACAATTAACGAGATTGAGAGAGAAGGAACTTTAGCAACCATTGCCACAATAGTGGGTATAGTTGGCGGTAGTTTAACCATTGCAGAAAATCTTTACCAGTGGAAAAATAAATATCAAAAATCTCTTCAACCTTCAACCCAACCTCCCATAGAGAAGGTTCTAATTGTTGCCGATAGTGGAAAACGACTGTTACTTAAAGATGCAACTATAGAGCAAATCAAAGAGATTATTGAAAGTTGAGACAATACTTATGCAAGTTCTTCATCTTAATCTTAAACTAAAAGGAGATGACGCTGAACTCCGTTACTATTGGGATAACCCAAAAACATATAAACCTGTTCCGCGCCAGCTAGGAGAAATCTCAAACTTAATTAAAAAGTCAGAAGCTGAGTACTATACTAGACTTGCAGTAGACTATGCTGAAACAGGTCAAAATCTCTACAGTTGGCTAAATGGAGATCAGCGCCTTCTAGACAGAGTAATTCGTGACGGTTCATCAGAGGAAGGAACTGTTCTAGCAATTGCAACGTCAGAAGGACTATCACATCTACCTTGGGAACTGCTGCATAATGGTCAAGATTTCTTAGTCAATTCTATACCTACAATTGTTCCTGTTCGTTGGGTTCCTAAATTAAGTAGTTCCATACTTACTATAGAGGAGCAACCCAAGAATGAAGCATTGAGTGTGGCATTTATGCCAGCTTCTCCTCACAATAAACCCAGACTAGATCTTGAAGCAGAGGAAATAAGTATATTAGAAGCAAGCAAAGATACACCTTTGTATCTAGAAGTAGAATACAGTGGTTGTTTGGCTAACCTGAAGGATTTGATAACTAGACATGATAGCTTTTTTGATGTGCTTCATCTTACGGGTCATGCAACTTGTCAGGATGAAAACCCTTGCTTTATTACTGAGACAGAATCTGGAGATGCTAAATATAGTAGTGCCACAGATATTGCCGAAGCACTACTATTTAAGAATCCTAAACTGATTTTCTTATCAGGTTGTCGGACTGGGTATTCATGGGAGCCATCTACTCCTTCCATGGCTGAAACATCTATTCCTTCAATAGCTGAAAATTTAGTGAAAAAAGGTTTGAAAGCAGTTTTGGGGTGGGGCGATCGGGTAGTGGATACTAGCGCCATAGCGACTGCAAAAATACTTTATCAGAACTTGTCATCAGGTAACAAAGTAACCGAAGCTTTGGCTAAAACTTATCGGGAACTAATTAAAACAGACCCAAAAGGTTGGCACTTGTTGCGATTATATGTACAAGGAAACTTACCGGGAGCATTAGTAACAACATTGGGAAAGCCTCGACGGAAACCACCGCGTTACGAAATAACGACTCCACCTGTAAAAAATTGTTATCCTCAGCTAAAAAAATGTATACAAACCCTCAAGAAAGGTAGTAAAAAAGGTGTCTTTATTTTAGGAGAAAGTGCTGTTGCTTCCTCGTTTAGCGATGGGCTATGTGAACGTTTACAGAACTATAAAATTGTTAAATTGAATGCACAAATTGATGAATCAGAATTTGTTGATGAACTAGCAAATAAATTGGGAAATTCATCTCAGCGTAATGCACTTCAAGATAATAATAAACTCAGATATTCATTGAGATATTTATTTGAATAACTAAAGGAAACTGGAGAAAAACCTTTTATTTTTGTCTTTAATAACTTTCAATACAATCTAGAACCTAAAACAGATAAATATATTATAACACTAGAAGCAATAGATATCTTGGATGGTTTAATGTGGGCAATTGAACAAACAGGTTCAAGAGAACGAGTTATTATTACTTGTAATCAGAATATCAATAATTCTTTACTGGAAGACTTTGACAAACAAATTTTAGAAGCCGAGCCTTTTGTATCCCCGAAAACAGAAAACAATGATTCGGCAAGAAACACCGAAGTAGTTGATGGGAAGTCTGAGAATACTTCAGATGGTATTCCAGAATCTAACTTAGAAGAACAACTTTCAGATTTAAAAAAAAACTAGAAACAAATCACAAAAATGTGACAATGCTGTGCGTCGTGTTATAAAAGGGACTAACAATACAATTATTTGGGTAATTGCTGGAAGATTCAATCTAGCAGAAAATACTTGGAGAAATGAAGAGGTTCAGTTAGCTCTACTAAATAAATTAAAAGATTCAAATCCAGATATTGTGAAAGCAGCAATTGAATCATTAGCTTGCTATGATCGAGGTCTTGAAGTTGAACAACTCATTAAATTTCTCTGGCCATTAGATAAGAAGCATCCAGATCGTTATATTCGTGAAGCAGCAGTGCGTGAGTTAGGAAAAATAATTGATTCAAATGTTAGTGAAAAAATGTTATTGCGGGTAGTTGAACCAATTGTTCAAACTCTACGAAAAGATGATATTAGTCAGGTGCGAGATGCTGCCAAAAAATCACTAGGACAAATTTATTTTGCACTAGAGGAAAAACTAAATCTATCTTTTCCACCCCCAGAATTTACCTTAGCTGAACGAACCTGGAGACGTGAAAATAGAAAGGAAGAGGAACTTAGTAAGTTTTATCAGGAAATATTACCAACTGAAGTAAAACTTCCTTCTAATAAATCACAAAAGGTAGAGTTACTCACTCAGTTTCTTGGTCAGAACAATCAAGATCTAGATATTCAAGCTGCTGCTGCAAGAGAGTTGGGAGAAACAGGTTCACCTGCTGCGAATACTGCTATTCCAGAATTGATTAATGCTTTAGACTATAGTAATAAGAATAGCGATCGCTATCTACGAGAAGAAGCAGCAAAAGCACTCAGTAAATTAACGCCTACGATAGAGATTGTAGATGCTCTGAATAAAGCTAATCGCCAGGATGTTATTAGCAATGTACGCGGGGCGGCAGAAAAAGCTTTAAAAAGTATTGCTAATCTAGATAATTCTATGGGAAAACGAGCGCAGCGCTACCTTAAATTGATGAATCCAGACGAGCTACAACCTAAAGAAACAAGTGTAGAAAATTCAATGGGAACTCTAGAAACTCTTAGTAAGATTAGAAGTTTGAGCGATGAACAGGTCGATCAACTCATTGAAGCTGCTCAAGTTCTTGGGAACTATCATCAAGAGCCAGAATTTATTAATGATGCAACTAAAACGTTAATTAAAGCACTAGAAAATGAATATCAAGATCCAAATGTAGTTGCTGCTGTAGCAAATTCACTCGGTAAAATTGGGAATTTCTGCGCTTTGGGATCTTTACTTGGCAAGCTTGAAGAAATAAAATCTGGAGATCGGGTTGCTCGTCAGTTTGTTGTTAAAGCATTAGGAAGTTTACAATCAAAACTCTCAAAGGAAAATCAAAGTGCTAATTTAGAAATAGTCATTGATACTTTAATTGATACGTGGCGCAATGATGCAATTAGTAGTGTTCGAGGTGCTGTTGAACCTGCTATCCAAGAGATATATAAAACTACTCGCCATCCAACTGCTTATAAAGCATTAAAACGATATCCTAATTATAAAGATGAAGATGTTGAAGACTTTTATGAAAAGTTTTTCAGCGACTTTCTCCTGAATTAATTCAAAAATCCTAAACTCACTTAATTTCAACATATTACTAGAGGTAAAACCCAATGAACTTTCCGGTTAAAGCAAGAGAAGGCAAAGCTTACAAAACACCATACGGTCAAACCGTTACTGTATCGGATACAATGAAGAAAATCTCTAACCCTAATACCCAAAGTGAAGCATTAGGGGATTTAGGAATTACCATCAATAATTATCAGTTAAAGATTGAATTTTCTGAAACTGGCAACCCTTATGCAGAGCCAGATGGCGATCGCACAAGAGTATCTGATACTTCAACCCAAACTGTTACGGTAGAGCTAATACTTGATGCTCCTCCTCCACTTACTCTTAAACTTCAAACTCAAGTTTCTCCATTTACACAAGATAGTGTCAACTTTTTCGGTTCGGTGACATTAGAAACTCCAGATGGAGAAGTGCGCAGTATTCCGATGACAGGTCGGGGTACGGTTGCTTTGGAGGGCAAAGAAAGCGGTGATATTCATGCTGGAATTGTTACTGGGGGAGCTTGTGCTTGTTTTCAACAAAGAGCAGCTTTGGTTTTAGCTGTGGCTGCTGCAACTGGTGCAAAGAGTGAACAACTCGATGAAATTGGAGAGAAATTGCACACTCTCAATGATAATTTTCATGGACGGGGAGAAATGTTGGATTATACAGTTGAAGCAGCTAAAACTTCCCAGGATAATATGCCAAGCTATACAAAGTTTATGGCAGATCGTTATCCAGAAAGCCAGCGTTCAACGCTTCTTCAAAGTGTTATTGAGAGAGGAAAACCTAATGCTGCTTTTTATGAAAAGGTTTTAACTAAGATGACAGAAGAAGAGCTGGCAATAGATCGAGAAACTGAATAATTTAGCTGTAGTGATAATTGAGTCAATAAACACAGGACTTACGCGGGAAAACCTATAAACCCGGTTTTTTCGTAAATTTCTATTCTTAAAAACAACGATTTATCCGAAAAACTAGGTTTCTTTGTGTAATATCATGTTCGGATAATCACTTATCATAAAGTATATGGTTTGTAGTAGGGCTTCAGCCCTATCTACAGTTCGGGCTGAAGCCCTACTACGAACTTTAATATAATAACTATTTAGCCGAACATAATATAAGTCCTAAAACATATTCGTACAAGTCTTTATTTAATGGAGAAAAACAACTTATGGTTACTCAAGCAGCTGCAAACGAAAATATTTCTGATGCTGGATTAGAAGCAGAGTTTTTTATTCTAAAGAAACGAATTTTTGAGGATAGAAAAAATTTACTTCTAGGAACTTCAGAAAACAATATAACTGAGGAAGATCTAGACTATTTTTATACTCTTAATGAGGCAGTTAAGAAATACAAATATTTACTACTTTTGGGTGAACCGGGAGCTGGAAAAACAGTTGCTTTACGAGAGCTTGAAAAAGAAATACAGACAGAAAGTAATAGTCTAATTACATTATTTGTACCTATTCAAAAATGGGATTACCCAACAGATATTCTTACGTTTTTAGCTAAAGAGATAGGTGAAAAAAAAGAGTATTTCCGTGAAAAAATCGAAACAAAAGGAATCTTATTACTTTTAGATGGATTAGATGAATTACCTTCTAATGTGTCAAAAAGGTCAGAAAGTAGAGATGCAGAAATTATAGACTATCGCGTTCAGTTTCTCTTGAAGTTATCAGATTTTTTAGGGGATTTTAACCCGAATAATATTTCAATTGTGATGACTTGTCGTTATAGAGATTATGAAGAAATATTGCTCAAAAATGAAGAAAGAAAAAATAAATTTAAGTACATTTTTCATGGGTTAGTTGTTCTCAATCGTTTAAAAAATAATGAAATTCAAGAATACCTAAACGAGATTAATCGAAGAAAGCTGAATAATTATTTAAATAGTGAGTTACTCTGGAATACTATTCAAATCAATAAAGATGTATTGGAATTAATTCGGACACCATTTTTGCTCTATGTTCTAGCATCTACTTTAGTGTCGATTTTTGAACAAAATCCGAATGTTATTTCTCAAGAATTCGAGCAAATTAAAGCAGTCAGTAATATAGAAAAATTACTTAATAACTTTGTAGAAGAGGGATACAAAAGAGAAAAGAAAAAGCAGAGAGAAAATATATTATGTTCACTTAATGAAGTCAAGACATTATTAGGTGAAATTGCTTTAATAATGATGAGCGATCGCGTGCCAGATGATAATGAGATTTTGTCAGTACACTTCAATAAAGTAATTCCCAACAAATCTATTGAACAATTTATTAAGTTGACTAAAAACTTATATTTATTATCTGAAGAAAAAGCCACCAATCAGAACCAAATTACAACTTATAAGTTTCGGCATTTAACACTACGCGATTATTTTGCTTTCGACTATGCTTCCAACTTTTTTGATCGGGAGGATAACTTAATCCAAAAATCTGAAAAATCTGTATTAGTAATAGAAGCAGAACAAGTCGTAAAAGCGATTGGAAAAATCAGAAAAATGCAAGTAGTTAAACTATTAACTAAGTTACTCGATCATTCCAATCCAGATGTATGCTATGAAGCTATAAAGTCTTTAGGAGAGTTGAGATCGGTAGTATATTTTGAAGGCTATAAAAACTATTTTCCAACTGGTCAAGTTGTCAATAACTCTCTTGATGAATTTGATCAATCCCTTATTAAAGAATATTTTAGCAAAAAGGAAGGTTTGGAAATCAATGATAATGATGCCGAAGAAATATATAAGTACAGTGGTGGTAATGTTTGGATCATAGAGCAAATAGCTACTACACTTGGCAGAAGTACAACTTCTTTAGAAGAAATATTAGGTGGTGATGATGTTCCCACGCGCATCAAATTTAAGAGTCCTAATGAACAAATTCTGGCAACAACTGTTGAACGTTTGTTACGTTACTGTGTAAACAAGGAGGATAAACGCGCGGTTTACTTACTTGCCATAGCATATCATCCAAATCGTGAATTTCTGGAATTTATGTTAGGTTGTGAAAATCTAGATGCTAAATTGCAGGAACTCGACAAGAACTACCCATTTATATTGCCAGAAAAACAACAGCTAGAGAAGATACATCAGAAGTTTACTAAACAATACTTACTATCACTAAGAAATGAAAGTAATCTACGTCTGTCTGAAAATGAATCTCAAAAAATAGCTAAAAATCTTAATCGTGAGGCAGCAAATTATTTTCGGGACAAGTTAGAAAGCTTAACTCAAAAACTAACAACAGCAAAACAACGTTTTAACCACGAAGAATTTCCCGATTTTCTAATTAATTGGTTTTATCATAGGTTCTGGCTAAGTAGTAAAGATAATGTAAAGCGTATATGGAATGATATGATTCCCTATTTGGTAGAAGGGTGGCGTTATGATGAGAATTTTGTGCTTGAACTTTTAGAAGTTGCTGATGAGTTTTATCCAGAAGTTACTGATGAGTTTGAGAAAGACTATGAACTTTTCCAGCTTTTCAGAGTTGTTTTAAAGGAAGGAAAAGATGAGTTTTTTCTTGTGGAAAAATTGGTGGAGATATCAGATAATACTCAGGAAAAAGCTGAATGGGTAGCGATCGCACTGCTTAAGCATTGTTATTTACAGTATAAAAATAAGGAATACTCAGAAGTATTAAAAAGATGTGAGCAAGCTAAACTATGCATACCTAAAGAAGCAAAAGACTTAAGAGAGAAATTTGAGGAATTATTGACTCAATCATTAAAGCAAGAGAAGAAAGATAATTCTAAGGTAAATCCAACAGAAACAGAATCTAGTCCACCAATAAGTAAACCTGATTCTACAACAAGTAAACCTATAGAAAATCAAACAGCAACACAATCTAGTTCACCAATAAATAGACCTGATTCTAATGATTCACCTTCTACTAATTCTCAACCAGACATCTCCAGAAAAAGTTATGAAACTCTTATAGCACTGTTTCAAGATTGGAGAGATATACTTGAAAAAAAACCATTATTAATAGTAACAGCTACATTTTCAATAGTAATAGTTGCAGGAGGGATATTAGCATTTTTACTATTTGCATCAATAGAAAGGATCGTTATTGTTACTTTGCCATTGTACTTTGCCATTTTTTTCTATTTCAAAAAAACAGAGTAAATAAATAATATAAAATCCGGATAATTACTATAGCCTACGTCATTGCGACTGGAACGGAGTGGAAGGAAGCAATCTCCGCGCATCTCTGAGATTGCTTCCTTCCGTCGCAATTACGACTGTTCAACCGGATTCTATATAATACCTAATCATTTTTCACCTCTCAAGTTTTAATCCTTTAGAACTATCAAATACAAAATTCCTATTTGATGATATAGCAATCCCAAATAGGTTGTGACAAATTTTATAATAGTTAATTTAAACTGAAAGCTTTATACCATTTCGACCTGATGTTGCGCTTAATAAAAGATAACAGCTATTAGTAAAATTCAGGTCTGGGTAAGAATTATTAAGCGCATTGTTACAGAGAAATGGTATTAGAAATTCAGAATTATTAATTCTGAATTCTGACTCCTGTAGGGGTGATTCGCGAATCACCCCTACCAGCAAAATATTACAACTAAAATAGGATTGTTATAGTCATAAGTCACATTTTATAGTAAAAAAAGTCGGTCTATGCTTCAGCAATAATATCCCAACTATAAAGAGGGGAGTAGGAGAGAAGCAAACATAAAGCTTGTATCTAAAAATCAGGGCAATAACTGATAGCTGACGGCTGAATGCTTACATAATAATTATTTGTAAGGATATATAGAACCGTCAGGTAAAATAGCACCTTTTAGTTGGGCATCGATAAAGCTGGCATTGCTAATATCAGTGTCTCGTAAGTCTGCCCCTCTTAAATCAGCATTCCAAAAAACAGCCTCTGTTAAATCAGCTCCGCGTAAATTGGCATTCTGGAGATTTGCTCCCCAAAAATTAGCTGATTTGAGGATAGACTTTTGTAAGTTAGCTTCTTGTAAGTTGGCACTATCGAATTCTGCTCCTGTTAAATCTGTGTTGGTAAAATTGGCTTTTTCAAGATTTGTGTTAGAGAAATCAGCATTCTGTAATACTGAGCCAGTTACGTTCATTTTTTTATAATTAGAATTACTGAGATTTATATTGGAAAGGTTGCAGTAAAAACATTCTTTTGATCGTTTTAAAGTTCGTGCTTGCCACTTTGTGTATGCTACTACAGGTGTGGCAAAAGCTAGTGAAACTAATAGAGTTATCGTTAATATTTTGAGTTTCATTAGATCGTTTCTGGATAAGAGCGTGATAGATTTACGTTCCGAGACGCGCGTTTCATGTCGCGTTTCATGTCGCGTTTCATGTCGCAAAGCGAAAGCGAAAGCGAAAGCGAAGGCGAAAGCGAAACAAAGAATTTTCTCCTCCTTTTCCTCCTGATACCTTCTTTTTTCGCCTCTTCTCCCTCCTGACTCGGTTTGACTGACTGCTCCTTAATTATTATAATACCATGTCCGGATAATTAGTGATGAAAACACTTTTTTCCCTATCTCCTACCTTCTATCTCCTGCCTTCTATCTCCTGCCTTCTATCTCCTCTCCTGCCTTCTATCTCCTGCCTTCTATCTCCTGTCTCCTGTCTCCTGTCTCCTGTCTCCTGCCTAATTATTTATAACTATTAAACCGGACATGATATTAGAGCAGTTTTCGAGTCTTGAAGGTACAAAGTTTTAGGACTTTAGGGAAGAGGGAAAGGATATTATAGCAGTAAGTTTTTTAGTGAGGACAATAAATTTTTGTTTAAAGGGAACAGGAAAGATATATTAATCAGGACTTACGCAAATAAAGCCGGTTGCTACGAGAAATCATTGATTTTAACAATAGACATCTAACTGAATCCTAGAAAAAACTGGGTTTCTGGTTTCCCCTGCGTAAGTCATATTAATATTAAATTCTGTAGCATTCTTATAGTTACTTAGGATTCAGGAGGAGAGACTATTCGATAAATTTGGAGGTTATGGCGATGGGATAATTTTTTGATACCTAATTAAACCATCATATTACATAATGTGCGTTGGTATCGCTCCTGTAAAAGCTTGGGAAATATCTACCCAGCGTTTAAGTTTTTTCCTCCTATTTAAGTCTTCTTCCCTCTTCCTTATTCCTTACCATTAATTTATAATACCGATGCTACCAGAGATGAGATCACATTCTACTTCACCATCCTTAAAAGTTTGTCATTCTTGATGAAGACAGTTCCGAAATTATCGATCGCTGCAATTATAATTGTTGTAGGGACGTTCCATGGAACATCCCTACAAGTGATTCTCTAAATATTAGGTATAGCACTACGCATTCAGCTTAGGACATTTATAAATCCTGAAACCCTTTGACAGTTTACTGTTCCCTGTTCCCGATTCAAGTAGCGCTATAATTGTCATCCAATTGACATCCTCCCGACGTTGCGCAACTGCTACAACGCGGGATTCCTAATCATCCCGCTCTTAAGGCTTTCTGCTGCCTCTTTACAGAGGATATGCGCAATTCAAGTCGTTCAGCGAAACAATGCAGCGATCTCCAAGGTCAAGCCTCTTTTTGGTCTAAAGGCGTGCTCCTAAAGAGTTCCCAGCAAGGTATTGGGGGTCTCCCCATGAGCGACTGGCGCTGACACTGGTAGCCCAGCAGCCTTAATCTAACTACTATAGCAGACGCTATGGGAAAACCCATTAATGTTGTGGTTTTCCCATATAACGCTCCCCCCTTTCAAAAGGGAGTTAGGGGGGATGGAGAGCGCCGGTCTTCAACCAAAGTTGAGATAACTTCAGAACCTCGAGGGAGAAAAACGCCACAGCTTAATTGTGTCATCAAAACTACCACTGATTAAAGTTTTGCCTTGAGAATCAAAAG